>Ga0302173_10001976_pt1 | contig 10079 bp, 8 predicted proteins | sample I_Fen_N3_1_FD_198785 | JGI IMG/M metagenome (GOLD analysis project Ga0302173, IMG submission 198785) | Peat permafrost microbial communities from Stordalen Mire near Abisko, Sweden - I_Fen_N3_1 | ecosystem: Environmental > Terrestrial > Soil > Wetlands > Permafrost | place: Sweden: Abisko... | reverse complement strand
TATATATGAGCAAGTTATACAAATCATTACTACTTGTGGCAGTGTTCTTATAAATTCTCCTACTGATCCTGGTATGCTTAAAAGAGGAGCAAAAGCACCAACTATAATTAATGTAGATGTAAATACAGGGACAAATAATTTTTTAATTCCTTTAAATGCTGCTTCATCTCCCGTAAGTCCCTCATCAATTCCTACTTGCACAACGTCTCCTATTACAATTGCATCATCTACAAGTATTCCCAATGCTATAATAAGTGCCGTTGTTGATATTTGATGTACTTTTATTCCTAAAACTTCCATAGCAATAAATGATAAAGCAATAGATATTGGAATTACTGAAGATACTACTAATGCATTTCTAATTCCCATTCCGATTAGAACAGTTATAACTACAAGAATTACACCCTCTTCAAGATTTTTCATAAAGAAAGAAACTGATTCATCTACATCTTTAGGCTGGAAGGTAACCTCTTCTATCTTTAAATCCTGTGGTAATTGTTTTTTTATTTCGTCTAATTTTTTTCTTACATCATCACCTATTAAAACTATATTTTTATTATCTTGAAAATACCCTGTTATTAATACTGCATTTTCTCCATTATTAGTATATTTATAATTAGAATCATCATCATAATCCATATGGACATTAGCTATATCTTTAAGCTTCAAAGTTTGTCCACTTTCTGTTGAAACTCCTACAATTGTATTTTCTATATCCTTTAGAGATGTAAAGCTGCCAGGTGTCTGCACTTTTATTTTTCCAGTCGCAAGTTCTAAAGATCCAGAAGGAATCTCTATATTTTGTGCTTGTAATACACCGCATACATCTTCAAGGGAAATAGAATATTTATTTATTTTGCTTAAATCTACATCTACTTTTACTTGTTTATCCTGCTTTCCCTTTATATCAAATCTAGAAATACCACTAACATTACTTAATTGTTTCTTTATATCATCTGCATAATTTCCCAATTGTTCATAAGAATAACTTTCACCAGATACACCTAAAATCATACCTGCTGTTTCAGTAAGCTTTGTATCTATTGTACTCTCTTGACAACCGTTAGGAAGATCAGCTTTTAAATCTTTTATTTTATCTCTCAAATTACGCCATGCTTTATCTTTATCTGCATCACTATTTAAGTAAACAATAACTATAGATGCACTATTTTGAGAATAAGATTCAGCATAATCATATCCATCTATTTCTTCAACCTTATCTTCAATCTTTTTTGTAACCAGACTTTCTACATCTTTAGGCGAAGCCCCTGGATAGATTGTTGTAATCATTGCTGCTGGAGATGAAACATCCGGACTTTCCTGTTTAGGAATATAGTGGTAACAAACCAAACCACTAATTATAGCAATAACTACTAAAAACAATACTATCTTTTTATTTTTTATTGCAGCGTTAATCAATCCCATAATTCTTCCTCCTTTATTCCACTGAAACTTGATATCCAGCTTTTATATTTTTCATACCTTCATTAACAAGATTATCTCCGTTCTTTAGCCCTTCTACACACACTAGATTTTCATTAGTTTGTCCTAAAGTTACGTTTTTCTTAACAGCATGTCCATTTTCCACTACATAAACATAATCTTGTCCATCATTTAAAATACTTGTAATAGGAATCCAAATTCCATTCTTTTCGCCTTCACTAATATACACTTTAGCAGATTGGCCTATGTAAAATTTACTATTATCCATTAGATTTAATAGTTTAATTTCTGCACTATAAGTTCCTGATTTGCTATCAGCCATTTGAACTATATTCATAATTTCTCCATCTGCCTTAGCATCATCTATTTTAACTTGAGCTTTTGTTCCTAACTGTATTTTCTTTACATCCGTATCAGATAATCCTACTGTTATAACTTGGTTTTCACTTCTAATTAAAACAACTGGATATCCAGCAGACTGCATTTCTCCTTCTTTACACAAAACATCTACTATATATCCATCAACATCTGCTGTAAGAGATGCATCTTGAGTCAAATTAACTTTAGAATTATAATCAGCCTTTGCAGCATTTAACTGTGCTAATGCTGCTTGTTTATCTTCTTTCCTTGTGCCATTTTGAAGCTGCTTTAAATTTTCTTTAGCTCCATTAAGCTCACCTTCACTACCATCTAATTTAATTTTAATATCATTTAATTGTTGCTGAGTAACTGCATGCATTCCGTATAAATTAACATTTTTATCATACAAATCCTTACAGTAATTGTAATTATCCTGAGATGCCTTTACTGCTATTTGAGCCCTATTTATATCTTCAGCTTGAGCACCATTTACTGCTTTATTATATTGCGCTGAAGCAGCCTCCATTTGAGATTTTGAACCTTCCATTGCAAAATTCAAATCAGTTTTATCTAAATCAACAAGGTTATCTCCTTTTTTTACATGCTGACCTTTTGAAACATATATTTTTGAAACTTTTGCTGAACTCTTAAACGAAAGCTTTCTCACTTCACTTCCTCCTGTTAACCCTTCATATTCTAATGAAATTGGATAACTTTTATCTTGAAGCGCTACAATTTTTACTGGATAAGTTTTTGTAACTGCTTCTGAAACATTATTATCACTACATCCACTTAATATACTTAAATTAAAAAGTACTAAACAAATAACTAATATTTTCTTATTCATATATCCTCCTTGTGCTTATAAAGCTTTACTTAAATATTATTTATATATTCTCATTTCTTTCCTTGCTTCCTTGCTTCCTTGCTTCCTTGCTTCCTTGCTTCCTTGCTTCCGCATTATAAATTTATTCATTACTTAGTATCCATGGTTTTTGTATACTATTTCGTAAATTATTATGGGTATAAACAAGCTTTCTTAAGGTCGTATCTAACTCCTCACTTTCTACACTTTGTTTATCATAATCATTTTGCAACATTAACCCCATGTCTACTTGTGCTTTTGCAAATTTAAGTTTTGTATTTGTTGAATTAACTTGCTCTTTTAAAGTATCTATCTTATTTTCTAAATCCAGAAGTGTTGAGTAACTTTCCTTTAATGCATTTTTAATATTCTTCTTTGTATCATCCAATTTAACTTGTGCTGCATCTGCACTATATTTACCATTTAAATATTCTTCACAACCATTAAGCTGAGTTAAATTTTTTTGTTGATACTCCATTAATTTTAAAGCATATAAACCTGAATCAAACGTCTGAGTACCATCAGCATTTGCTGTCACATATGAAGCTTTATCTGGAATTTTTTCTATTTCCTTATTCATAACGTCTTTTATACCATCATCCTTTAAATCCTTCATATAATCTTTAGTTAGTTTTAATATTTCAGCATCATATTTTACAACCTTATTAATTTTGTCATCTATATACTCATCAATCGAACCATCTATCTTGAATTTTGTATAATCTATATTGTAATCAAGTGTATAAGTATTTTTTATGTCTAAATCTGTTAAGACTTTAAAATAATCTCTATTATTATTTAAAGAATTCTCTTTTGCAATTATCTCATCTTGTAATGATTTTAATTCAATTTGTGCATCATTAAGCTCATTGAGTGTTGCCATTCCAAGTCCTAGTTTTCCATTCATAAACTCTAAGTCCTTTTTCTTAAATTCTAGAGTTCTTTTTGCTTTATCTATCTCGATTTCTTTTAAAATCATATCATTATATTTATTGGTAATATCACTTGCTATTTGCTCTTCCATGAAATCTTTTGATTGTTTTGTTTGCTTTTCTTGAAGTTCAAGCTTATCATAAGGAAAATCATATACTTTTTGACTAATAGCATTATAATAATCATTAGTTTTTTCTTGAAGATCCATTTTATCTTCATACAATTTTATTTCTTTTGACTTCAATATTAATTTATCACTGTTACTTACAGCTCCGTTTATTGCTTCCTCTAATGTAAGAATCTTTTTTCCTGCAACAGCTTGTACATCTTTAAAATTAATTGAATCATACTTTGTCTTTCCATAAAAAAGCGATGCTTCTGATGTATTTAAATTCCCAGTAGTTTCTCCTGCAAATACTGGTATAATACTGCTATTAATCACACTTATTACGACTCCAATTGTTAATATGTTTTTTATTTTTTGATTCATTTGCATTCACCTCTTTATTTTTTTAATAATTAAAAAAGTCTTCATAAAATCTACACTTATGTACTATTTTATATTATATATTTTATATACATCTGTATACTTTATCTACAACTGTATGTTATCTTTACAACTGTATATTTATAATCTATACTGTTATTATAATGTTATCAAGAAACAATATTTCTAATTTATATACTTAATCTACACATTAATATATTATGTAGATTATTTAGCTTGGAGGAACTTATGAATAATAATACAATTGATGAAAAACTTGATTTGAGAATACGTAGAACACATAAACTACTATCTAATTCTCTGATATCCTTGCTTAAAGAAAAAAGCTTTGATGATATCCGAATTTCAGATATCTGCGATGAAGCAATGGTACATAGAACTACATTTTATAAACATTTTGAAGATAAATATCATTTGCTTGAATTTCTACTTAGGCAATTGATACAAGATTTTGAAGAAAAGAGTTTGAAATATACTCCTGGTGATAACTCAAAACAATACTATACAAATTTATTTAGACGTCTTCTTGAACATATGAGTGCGAATAAAAAAATGTATTCTATTGGATTATTAAATAATGACTCAGCAATGAAGCAGCTTCGAAGAATAATACTTGAATGTATAAAGTCAAAATTAGAAAATGACGAAGCTAATGGAATTAAATTTATCGTTCCAATAACTATTGTTGCAGAGTTTTATTCACCTGCATTCGTTTATTCAGCTGGCGAATGGCTTGAAGAAGGTATGCCTATTCCTATTGACCAAATGGTAGAATATTGTGATACCATAGTTGCTGGATTACATATGACTCATGAAAGTTAACTTAAATAAGTAATAAGGCACAATCAAATAAATAACAAGTCCATGTGCCTAATTTAATTTTTTTATTGCCCTAATGATAATTTATGATATATTATTATAGTAAAATATATCTGTTCCAATTAACAATGTTCAATTATCAATTGTCAATTAATGACGAAAGCTCACAGAGAAATTTCGATTCTCACTTTTCTTTCAGAATTTCTTAAATTCAGATGTACAATTTTAATTAGAACTTATATATTAAATTCAAAATTCAACAGTTCAAAAAGGAGTAATTGTATGACAAAACCTTCAATGTCAATGTCTTCATTTTTTAGAAATCAATTTGTACAAGTAATTATGCTTTCTTCTATTTTTTTACAAATAGGAATATGGGTTCGTAACTTTGCTATATTGTTATTTGTTATGGAGAAAACTAATAATAATCCCATTGCAGTTTCTTTAATTTCAGTTGCTGAATTTGCGCCTATATTTATATTTTCATTTATAGGAGGAACTTTTGCGGATAGATGGCGTCCAAAGCGTACTATGATTTGGTGTGATTTTTTAAGTGCTATTTCTGTATTTGCAGTTTTACTTACATTAATATTTGCAACATGGGAAGCTGTATTTTTCGTGACTTTTATTTCATCTATTCTATCTCAATTTTCTCAACCCTCTGCAATGAAATTATTTAAGGCTCATGTTCCAGAGGAATTTATGCAATCAGGAATGGCTATTTTCCAAACAGTTATGTCTATTTTTATGATTATAGGACCAGCATTAGGTACTATTGTTTTTCAAAGATTCGGAATAGACATCGCTATAGCAATCATGGGAATAGCTTTCTTAATATCAGCTGCAGTATTAACTTTATTACCAGCTGATGAGATTATTTCTAAAGAGCAGAACACAACTAATTTTGTTGAGGAATTAAAAGAAGGGTTCATCTATGTTTGGCAACAAAGAACTCTTACTATACTAGGTTCTGTTTTTGCTACAGCAGGTCTTGCTGTTGGGATTGTACAACCACTTGGAGTATTCTTAATAGTTGAAAGACTAGGTCTTCCTAAGGAAAACCTTCAAGTACTACTTATGGTAAATGGAGCAGCCATGTTTATTGGTGGCGGACTAGTTATGACCGTATCAAAAAAAATAATGCCACAAAAACTTCTTGCAATAGGACTTTTGGTTAATGCTATCTCAATGATTGGAATGGGATTATCTTCAAGTTGGATTATTATTCTTTTATTCCAATTTTTAAATGGATTTTTTATGCCTTGTATTCAAATTGGAATTAATACATTAATTCTACAACTAACAAAGTCGGAATTTATAGGAAGAGTAAATGGAGTATTAAACCCTATGTTTATGGGCTTCATGGTCATTACTATGTCCCTTACAGGTTGGCTTAAAGTTCAATTTTCATTAGCTATCCTTTACATTGCTGCAGGACTGCTTTTTCTACTAGGAGCTTTTCTAACCTCATTAATATTTAGTCATTCATTTGAAAAGGAAGTAGATTCTGTACAAGAATAAAATATTATATTTTCATTGAAGCGCCTAGAATGTTATAAGTATTTAACATTCTAGGCGCTTCACTTTATTATATTGACATATATAAGTTGTCTATCTTCTTTCACGTGCCTAATACAAATACGATATCACCTCTAAATCTGATTTTTTATATAATAAAAGAACTCTTATTTACAAGAGTTCTTAAAACACTTTAAGTTTATTTACTTTTAACAAGTATATCTCCACTCTTCAATTCATTCTCACACTTTACTGTAAAAATAATTTGTGGGCGATTTGCACTTTCCATTGCTTCCCCATTTTCTTTTCTCATATCTTCAAGTTTTATAATTCTGTTGTCTCCTTTTATAGCTAAAACTTCAACTAAATCTCCATTATTAACTTTATTTCTTTGCTGAATAGTTGCAATATGAGTTTCTCTATTATACTCCTTAACTACACCTACCATATCATAGTTATGTATATATGCTGAAGTTTCATAATTTTGTCTTATTTCTTCATCTAAATAAAAACCAGTTGTATATGGTCTATGGCTAGGCTTCTCAAGCTCTTCCATCCATTTAGGATCATATTTATAATTTTTAGGATCTTCTATGTATTTATCAATTGCTTGTCTATATGCCTTTACTACCGATGCCACATAATATGAACTTTTCATTCTACCTTCAATTTTAAGAGAATTTATACCAGCTTCAATAAGTTCTGGAATATGTTCTATCATACATAAATCTTTTGAATTCATAAAATACATTCCAGTATCACCTTCATTGACTTTATGATAATCTCCTGATTCTCTTTCTTCATATAAATTATATTTAAATCTGCACGGCTGAGTGCATGTTCCACGATTTGAATCTCTTCCAGTTATATAATTTGATAATAAACATTTTCCAGAATACCCCATGCACATTGCTCCATGAACAAAAGCTTCTATATCACAAGTTTCTGGTAATTCTTTTCTTAGTACTTTTAAATCTTCAAGGCTCATTTCTCTTGCCGCTACAATTCTCTTAATTCCATTTTTATGCCAAAATAAAGCAGACTTGTAATTCAAGTTACTAGCTTGAGTACTTAAATGTATTTCTAAGTTTGGCGCTACAACGCGGGCTATGCTAAAAAGTCCTGGATCAGCAATAAGTGCAGCATCAACTCCTATTTCATATAGTTCAGTTATGTATTCTTCAATACCTATTAAGTCTTCATTATGTGGAATTACATTTAAAGTAACGTGAACTTTTTTTCCCCTTGAATGTGCATATTCAAGTCCTTCTTTTAATTCTTCTATTGTGAAATTATCTGCCGATGCTCTTAGATTTAATTTATTTCCTCCAAGATATACTGCATCAGCGCCAAAATCTATAGCAGTTTTAAGTTTTTCTAAATTTCCTGCTGGCGCTAGGAGTTCTATTTTGTGCATATTTAATTTCTGCTACTCAAAATATGGTCAAATATACTCATATTGAGATTTTTCCTTTTTCAACGAACCCTGCCTTGACGATACAAATTATCTATCTATCTACTACAGTTTGTTTAGCTCTCCAAAGGCGTAAATTCCCCAAATAGCCTTGGGTACATATATAAGTGCTTGTTTAATTAAGCTATCTTATATTTCTTAGCATTAGCTAAATTGATTGAAGCATTAACATCTCTATCTAATTCCGTATGACAGTTATCACACTTATATACTCTATTAGATAGTTTTAACTCCTTTTTGTATGCCCCACAACAACTACAAGTTTTACTACTTGGATAGAACCTATCAACTATTCTTACTTCAACGCTATTGTGATTAGCTTTTGAAATAAGTCTTGTTCTAAACTCATAAAATTTTTGTTGTGCTACAACTTTAGCCAAATATTGATTCTTCATCATTCCTCTTATGTTTAAATCTTCTATAGTTATAAAGCTTGGTTTTTGCTTTATTAACTCGCTTACTATTTTATTGATATAGTCAGTTCTTATATTGGTAAGTCTTTGATGAAGTTTTTGTACCTTTACTATTTGTTTTTGGATATTTTGACCAGTAGCTTCTCCTTTCATATTTTTATTTCTTATTTTAAAACTCTCATATTTCCTTGAAAGTCTTCTTTGTTGCCGTTTTAACTTCTTTTCTAACTTCTTTACCGTTGAAGTTTTATTTATATTTTTCTTAATTAGACCATTACTACAAATTGCAAATTCTTTAAGTCCCAAATCGACCCCTATTCCTTCTGAACAAGGTTGTTTATTGATTTTAATATCTTCCTCAACTAAAATCGAAACATAGTATTTATCAGCTTTTTGACTTATAGTACCACTTTTTACTATTGAACTTACTGGAATATATCCAAATTCTTTAAGTCTAATCCATCCTAATGTGGGAACTTTAACTCTATGTCTTTCAATAGTCCAATCTGTTTTGTTATTTTTAGGAAAATAGGCTTTAACATCTTGATGCTTCTTTTTCTTAAACTTAGGGAAACCACTTTCACCCTTAAAGAATTTTTTAAAAGCTTTTTCACCATTCATAATTGCTTGTTTGGTAGCTTTAGAGGATACTTCTTTAATCCATGTTTTGTATGGATTATTAGGTATAAATTCATTGTTTAACCACTTTGAAAAATCCATACCACTTACAAACTTCTTTTCTTTTTCATAAACTTCTTTATTATGGGCAATATAAAAGTTATATATAAACCTGCTTACCCCAATAGTCTGATGAATTTTAAGTATTTGTTCTTTAGTTGGTTTAATTTCTATCTTGTATGCTTTTTTCAACTTCTTCATCTTCCTTTATCTTTTTCGTATATTTTCTTAAACCATAAATCCTGCAACTGAAAATATGAAGTATAGATATTATATCTTGAACTAATTCTTCTGATGGAGAAAGACTTTCATTATTCATCACAATTATTTTTACATTAAATTTATCTAAAAATCTTTCATACCATTCAAATCCAAATCGTATAAATCTAGCATTGTTAGTTACTATTATAGTACCTATATCAGAAGTCATACATTCATCTATTAATTTGTTCCATTTTTTACGATTATAGTTTAGTCCACTTCCATAGTCTTCTATAACTTCATCTACAATTATTCCTTTTGCATTTGCGTATTGCCTAAGAAAATCAACTTGATTTTTTAAATCATCTTTTTGATTAGAAGTTGAAACTCTTGTATATATAACTGTTCTTTTTTCAGAAGATGTTATTCCTTTAAATTCTTTGTATTGTTCATAAGTATAGTATCTTCTATCTGTTAGGGTTCTAAATGCTTTTAATTTACCTGCATTATCCCAACGCTGTAACGTCAAAACTGATACATTCAATAGTTCTGCAAATTCTTTAGGTTTATAATGTTTGCTAAAATATAATTACATCCTTTATTGGTGTGATTATATTACTTTTGATTATATTTGTATATAATTTTATTAACTAACAACATATCCTTATCTCTTAACTAAGGCATATAAAAAAATAACAATTCAAAGATGTTAGTTTATTTAATTTATGTGCCTAAATAATGTTATAATAAATAATACTATAACACATTAATATTATTATAGTATTATTTATATATCAAGAAGAAAAAAATTCATCTGTACTAGCATACATATTAATAATAATTGATAAAAAGTGCTTAATTACGTGT
>Ga0302173_10001974_pt1 | contig 10083 bp, 14 predicted proteins | sample I_Fen_N3_1_FD_198785 | JGI IMG/M metagenome (GOLD analysis project Ga0302173, IMG submission 198785) | Peat permafrost microbial communities from Stordalen Mire near Abisko, Sweden - I_Fen_N3_1 | ecosystem: Environmental > Terrestrial > Soil > Wetlands > Permafrost | place: Sweden: Abisko... | reverse complement strand
CGGCTCCGTTATTCCGCCTCCAAATGGTGCCGACAATACAACAGTCGAAGGCTTAAAAGCAACCATGCATTTATTTGAACCCAAGCATTTTCTTTTTCCCTTTCTGGCGCACGCTATAGGAACATTTGCGGGAGCAGCAACAACAGCAATAATTGCTATAAACCATAAAACAAAATTACCTTTAATAATTGGTGGTTTCTTTTTAATTGGAGGAATTGTAAGTGTTTGTTCTCTGCCTTCTCCAATTTGGTACACAATTGTAGATTTAGTTTTTGCCTATATTCCTGTGACTTATTTGGCAATAAAATTATTTGCAAAAAATCGATTATAAAAACAGTGCTCTTCCTTAATTTACCTTAAAAAATAATGAAAAAAATTGGGCTCGTAGGAGGAATCAGTTGGGTTTCGACCATTGAATATTATAAATTAATCAACGAAGGTGTAAACAAAAAACTTGGCGGATTGCAATTTGCAGAGTGTATAATTTATTCTTTAAACTTTGCCGACATACAGGAAAAAACCTGGACAGATTCGTACGATATTATACTAAATGCCTGCCTAAGCTTAAAAAAAAGTGGAGTTGACGCTATTGTATTGGGAGCAAATACCGCACACCTATATGCTGACAAAATTGAAAAAGAAATTGAATTACCTTTAATTCATATTGCAACCGAAACAGCAAAAACTATAACCCAACAAAATATTAAAACAATTGGACTCATAGGAACTTCGTTTTCTATGGAAATGGATTTTTATAAAGATCGTCTGAAAAGTTTTGGTTTAAACGTGCTTATTCCCGAAAAACAAGAAACCCGAAATTATATACAACACGTATTAAAAGAAGAACTTGGAAGAGGAATTATTAACCCAGAATCGAAACAAAACTATATTAAAATCGCAAACGAACTAATAGAACGTGGCGCAGAAGGTGTTATTTTGGGCTGTACCGAAATTCCATTACTCATAGATCAAACTAACTTTTCTTTTCCCGTTTTTGATACTACCAAAATACATTCTGAGGCCATTGTAAACTTCATTATATCCTAAAGTTAAATTAGATTTTTTTTCATTTAAGATGGTAAATTTCATAACTTAGTTTGTTTTTAAATTTTGAAATCATGACTAAGAAATTTATTGCCAAAGAGTTTCTAAAACTCGCTGCAAACGGGCATTCGCACGAAGCCTTTCGTTTGTATGTTGGCAAGAACTTTAAACATCATAATGCCTATTTTAAAGGCGATCATGATACTTTGATGCTGGCGATGGAAGAATCTTCAAGAAAAAATCCAAATAAAATTTTTAAAATTCATCACGCTTTAAGCGATGGAGATTTCGTTGCAGTGCATTCTCACGTAAAACAAAACTCAGCCGACTTAGGTGCGGCTGTTGTACATATCTTTAAATTCGAATTTGGTAAAATAATTGAACTTTGGGATTTAGGACAGCTAATTCCAAAAGAAAAAATTAATGAAAACGGAATGTTTTAAAATATATTTCAATTATAAATAATTAACAACAGAGCAAAAGCATTTTAACAAAAGTAATTTACTGAATCAAAAATAGAAGATAATGGTAAAAAATAAAACAACCGAAACCCAAAGCAGTGTTATCGATTTTGTAAATACGGTTGATGATGAAGTAAAAAGAAATGACTCACTCGAACTGATCACAATAATGCAAAAAATAACAGGTTCGCAAGCTAAAATGTGGGGACCAAGTATTATTGGCTTTGGCAGTTATCACTACAAATATGCCAGTGGTCACGAGGGCGACGCACCACTTGCAGGATTTTCGCCCAGAAAAAACGCTATTTCACTTTATCTTTATTTAACAGAAGAAAACAGAGAAGATTTATTACCAAAACTCGGAAAATTCAAACCATCAAAAGGTTGTATTTACATCAAAAAACTGGCAGATATTGATGTAGAAATCCTAAAAAAAATGATTTCACTTTCTGTCGAAAATTTAAAAAAATTATATCCTAGCAAATAAAAAAAATATGATCTTAACAATAATACTTCTTTTACTAGCAATTCTTATCTACTTTTTACTGCATCCAAGATACGGGAAAAGGCCTTCTGGCGAAAGACTAGCTTTAATTCAAAAATCGCCGCAGTATAAAAATGGAAAATTCGAAAATGAAAGCTTTACCCCAGAACTTGCAGAAGGTTACGGTTATTTTGATGTGTTAAAAGATTTTTTCTTTAAAAAAGTAGACCGTAAAATCCCCACAGATACAATTCCGTCAGTAAAAACTAATTTACATGAAATTCCTTTAGATCAGGATATTTTGGTTTGGTTCGGGCATTCCTCCTACTTTTTTCAGCTTGAAGGAAAACGTTTTTTAATAGATCCCGTTTTTAGCGGCAACGCCTCGCCTATTTACGGAACCACAAAAGCATTTAAAGGAACAGATATTTACGCCGCTAATGATATTCCGGAAATTGATTATTTATTGATTACGCACGATCACTACGATCATTTAGATTATAAAACTATTATAGAATTAAAACCTAAAATCAAAAAAATAATCTGTCCGCTTGGTGTAGGTTCCCACTTTGAGTTTTGGAAATTCCCTCTTGAAAATATTATCGAAAAAGACTGGCACGAAAAAATCGAACTTGATCAAAATATTAGCCTTTATACCACACCATCAAGACATTTTTCCGGACGAAGTATAAATCGTTGTAACACACTCTGGACATCATTTGTATTAGAAACCAAAGATTTTAAAATGTATTTGGGTGGAGATAGTGGTTACGACACACATTATGCCACAATTGGGGCAAAATTTGGTCCGTTTGATATTGCGCTTATCGACAACGGTCAATACAACCCAGCCTGGAAATACATACATAATTTACCAGAAGATGGTATAAAAGCTATGCAAGATTTAAAAGCCAAAAGAGTATTTCCGGTACACTCATCAAAATTTCCGTTAGCCTTACATCCATGGGATGAACCTTTGATAAAAGCAACACATTTAAACAGTTTATCAGCAAATCCAATTCCGCTAATAACACCCAAAATTGGTGAAATAGTAGAACTTAAAAATGAAAAACAAGAATTTCAACAATGGTGGAAAGGAGTTCACTAAAGTCGAATCTCCTATTAACAAACTAAAAAATGAATACCTCAAACTATACGATTCGAAATGCTTTCTCTAGAGAATTTGAAGAAATTGGGAAATTACTTATCAGTGTTTATTCGCAATTAGACGGTTTTCCTAAAGAGAAGGATCAACCCAATTACTATAAAATGTTGGCTAATATTGGAGACTTTACTAATTCTCCTGAAACAGAACTTTTGGTAGTGCTTAACTCTAACAATACTATTTTGGGTGCCGTTGTTTACTTTAACGACATGAAATATTATGGTTCTGGCGGAATTGCAACTCAGGAACAAAATACAGCAGGTTTTCGATTACTGGGCGTAGACACCAATGCGCGCGGAAAAGGAATTGGTAAACTTTTGACACAAGAATGTATTCAAAAAGCACTATCAAACAAACGTCAACAACTGATAATTCATTCTACATTAGCCATGAAAACTGCTTGGCAGATGTATGAAAACTTAGGTTTTAAACGATCTGAGGATCTTGATTTCATGCAAGGAGAATTGGCAGTTTTTGGCTTTAGATTAAAAACTACATCACAGAATTAATATCATCTATAAATTGAAACTTAAAACACTCATTTTCGCAATTACCTTTCTAGCAACATTTAATCTGTTTGCACAAAATACTTATGTCTTTTTAGGAAGTTATAATCGAGATAAAACGGCCGAAGCTATTCAGGTTTATCAATTAGACACCTTAAAAGGTAAACTAACCAAAGTGACGTCAGCAAAAGAGGTTATCAATCCCTCCTATTTGACTTTATCTCCAAACGGAAAATATCTTTATGCGTGCACTGATACCAAAACACCAAATGCAGGAAGCGTAAGTAGTTTCGAATTTAATCCCAAAAACAAAACGCTTACTTTTTTAAACAAACAATCTAGCGGTGGCGAAAATCCAGTTTATGTTGCTGTTCATAAAAGTGGAAAATGGCTTGTAAATGCCAATTATACTGAGGGAAGCGTTTCTGTACATCCCATTTTAGAAAATGGAAAAATAGATTCGCTAGCCCAGAATTTCCAATATACAGATAGAAGCGTTAACAAAGAACGACAAACCAGATCGCACGTGCATTCGGCAGTATTTTCACCTCAAAATGATTATTTATTCTTACCCGATTTAGGTGCCGATAAAATTCGCTGTTATCAATTTGACGAAAATAAAAAACAACCTTTAGTCGAAACAAAAAATCCTTTTACAAAAACTGATTTAGAAGCCGGACCAAGACATTTTACCTTTCATCCCAATCAAAAATTTGGATATTGTATCGAAGAGATGGCTGGAGCAATTAGTGTATACCATTATGAAAACGGAACTTTAAATAAGATTCAGAGAATTTATACACATCCTGTCAAAATTAAATCAGGTTTTGAAAGCTCTGATATTCATATTTCGCCTGACGGAAAATTTCTTTACGCTACAAATCGTGGAAAAGAAAACAATATTGCCATTTTTTCAATTGATGAAAATGGTCTTTTAAAAAACATTGGATATCAATCGACTTTAGGAAAACATCCAAGAATTTTTGCCATCGATCAAAGTGGGAAATTTTTAATTGCAACCAATGTTCTAACTGGGAATGTAGTCGTTTTTAAAAGAAATCAAGAAACAGGAATGCTAAAAAAAACAGAGAATAAAGTTAAAATGGAGAATGTTTCCTGCGTTCAGATTAAGAGAATTTAATTATAATGGCCTAAGTATTTTTCCGGTCTAAACCGATTATCAAAGATTTTTTATTTTCGCTCTGATTCTTATTCTCATTTTATGTCCTCCTGAGCGAAGTCGAAGGATCGCGCCAGAAGATTGATAAAGATTGGCGAATTAACTTGTAGAATTACTTGTCTAATTTCTCCTTTCGGTTGAAATGATATACATTATGATTGCACAATAGATAAGTTTAAAATAATTTGTAATTCATTAATCTGCGGCTAAATAATTTTAATAATACAATAAAAATGACAACATCAAATTTTAATTTACAACCTGATTTTCTAGAAGATGAAATCACAAAATTGATTCCGTTACAAGAAAATCATTTTGACGAACTTTATAAGGTTGCTTCAGACCCGTTAATCTGGGAACAGCATCCCATGAAAGACAGATATAAAATAGAAATATTCAAACCCTTTTTTGAAGGAGCTATCAATTCTAAAGGTGCTTTCTTAATTTTAGATAAAAAATCTAATGAGGTAATGGGTACCACGCGTTTCTACGATTATGACACAGAAAAATCAAGTGTTGCGGTTGGTTACACTTTTATTGGCCGAAAATTTTGGGGCGGACCGTATAATAAATCAACTAAAAAATTAATGATAGATTATGCTTTTCAGCATATTGATTCGGTACTATTTCATATTGGAGTAGAAAATTTCCGTTCGCAAAAAGCCGTTTCAAAACTTGGTGCGATAAAAATAAAAGAAACGGTCGTTTCTGCCAATGGCGTGGATATACCACATTTTGAATACGAATTAAAGAAACAATAAATAATGAATAGAATAACAGTCTTTTGCGGTTCTAGTTTTGGTACCGAAGAAATTTATATAGAACAAGCCACTTTGTTAGGACAAACTCTGGCAAAACAAAATATAGAGTTGGTTTATGGTGGCGCAAACGTAGGTTTAATGGGTGCAGTGGCTGATGGTGTTTTAAATGCGGGAGGTAAAGCAATTGGTGTTTTACCAAATTTTTTAAGATCAAAAGAAATTGCACATCTTGGTTTAACCGAATTAATTGTGGTAGAAAGCATGCATGAAAGAAAAACCAAAATGAATGATTTATGCGATGGTGTTATCGCATTACCTGGAGGTTTCGGAACTCTCGAAGAACTTTTTGAAATGTTGACTTGGGCACAATTAGGTCTTCACAAAAAACCAATTGCAATTTTAAACATAAACGGTTTTTATGATTCTTTAATTGAGTTGACTCAAACAATGGTTGAAAAAGGTTTACTGAAAGATATCAATCAGAAAATGCTTTTGGTGAGTGATAATATCGACGCTTTATTAGATCTAATGAAAAATTACATACCGCCAACTGTCGGAAAATGGATTGATAAAGACAAAGTGTAAAGTATTATTCATAAATTAGATTTCTCAAAAAATCAGGTTTTAAGTTTCAAGTCGCAAAAATCACATTTCAAATTTCACAATAAAAAAAATGAAAGCAGAAAACAACCACTTCGCAAAAGCCGAAATGCTGATCAGAAAACCTGTTTCAGAAGTTTTTCAGGCTTTTATTAATCCTGAAATAACCCGAAAATTTTGGTTCACAAAAGGTTCCGGAGTATTAGAACAAGATACACAAACCGTGTGGACTTGGGAAATGTATGGTTTTTCGTTGACGGTTACAACTCATGTTTTGCAGGAAAATAAAAAAATAGTAATCGAATGGGGAAATCCGGACGAATCCACAATTGTAGAATGGCTTTTTAGCCCGTTAAACGAAAACGAAACTTTTGTGAGCATTACCAATTCTGGTTTAAAAGGAGATTCAGATAAAATAATCGATCAGGTTTTACATTGGTTTTGGCCGGAGCAAAAGCGTATTTAGAGCATAAAATTCAACTGAATTTGGTTTTAGACAGATTCCCGAAAGGTTTAGCCTAAAACATGTATTTAACCGCAAAGTTTTTTACAAAGGTTGCTGATTTTTTTTTTGTACGCAAAGACGCTAAGACGCAAAGTTAATTTTAATGATCAGTTTTGTTCTTTCTGATATTAAGCGTAAATTCAATGACAACACAAAGCTTGAAAAAATTTTGCGTCTTTGCGTCTTTGCGAGAGATTCATTAATCCAATCTTTAAAATAAATCGTATAATTAATGGAGACTAAGAAACCTAAAAACATCGACGAATACATTGGAGCATTTCCAAATGACATACAGGAAATTTTAGAAAAAGTGAGAATAACAATTCAAAAAGCAGCGCCCGATGCCAAAGAAAAAATAAGTTATTCGATGCCGGCTTTTGAGCAAGACGGAATTGTAGTTTATTTTGCTGCTTTCAAAAATCACATTGGTTTATATGCTTTACCAAGCGGTCACGAAGCATTTGCGGCAGAACTTTCTAAATATAAATCAGGCAAAGGTTCAGTTCAATTTCCGTTAAATCAACCCATGCCGTTTGACCTAATTACCAAAATTGTAAAGTTTAGAGTTAAAGAAAATCTGAATAAAGCAAATAAGAAATAACAGTAAATGAATTTAGCCGAACACTACAATCAACTTTACAAAACATCTTCTGAAGCAATTTTAGCTGGAAATTATACATTAGATACTCAAATTAATAATGAATCAGATTCTCGTTTTGGGATTACGCTTCTTATTCGCCCAAGCGAAAATGTCAAAACTAATATTAAGGCATTTTTAGCGGATTTAAAAGCTTTAGATGATGCTCAATATTATTATCCAGATTCAGACATTCATATTACAGTAATGTCCATTATTTCTTGTTATGACGGGTTTAGTCTCGATAAAATTAAAATGCACGATTATATCGAAATCATTGAGAAAAGTCTAATCGAAGTCAATCAAATAAATATTAATTTTCGAGGTGTAACTGCTTCGTCCTCTGCTGTAATGATACAAGGTTTTCCTTCAGATGAAACTCTTACCGCTTTTCGAAACAAACTTCGTGATAATTTTAAAAAATCAGATTTACAACAAAGTATAGACAGTCGTTACGAAATTGCAACGGCACATTCTACTGTTATGAGATTTAAGGAAAAACTTAAAAATCCAGAAAAATTAATACACGTTTTGGAGCAGTATCGCGATTATGATTTTGGAGAATTTAAGGTAGAAAAATTAGAATTGGTTTATAATGATTGGTATCAACATGACAAAAACACAATTCACTTAGCCGATTTCTATTTATAATTTTTTTTGTTGCGATTTCACGAATTAGTACAAATTAAAATAATAAAATAGCATTAGTAAAAATACTGACTTGAGCGATAGCGAACAAGCGAAGCAAATTTGAGGCAAAAAAACTTTTATTTATTAAACTTTCCAAAATGCCACAAAACGCCAGACGGATCGTGTAAGAAACATTCGCTTCCCCAATCAAAATGTTTCGTTGGAGTCAATTTTACTCCATATTTCTCCGTTAGATTGAGTTTTAAAAGTTCGTTGTAATAATAATCAACATCTTCGACTTCAAGAAAAATCATGGTGTTTTCGTTCCAGCTTTTATCATAATAATCCTGAAGATAAAAGGCCAAATCTCCCGTTTTAAACACCGAAAACTTCGAATCTAAAACTCCTTCTTCGAATCCTAAATCCTGATAAAAACTTCTAGAGATTTCAAAATCTTTAGCTCCAATAAATGGTCGGATTGATGTGGCTTTATGTTTCATGATTTTACATTTAGAATTAGAATAAAATTATGAATATTATTTTACAAAAAGCTTATTACTCTAAATTATGCCATTGGTGAGCACATCCTTCATTACATGAAAATTTCCTTCGTTTAACATCAGCTTCTTTAAAAACAAAAATTATAACAATGAAAACTTTTCTATTTTCATTAATCGGAAGTAAAGTAATTTTTCTCAGAGCCAAATTGAGCGTCTTGGTTTTTAAAAGTACAATAGGTGTAACAGTTTCTTTTAAAGGAATCAATTTGATGGCATTTTCAATAGTTTCCTGATCAGGATGCGATTGTTCTAAACACATTATTGCGCTTGCTACGGCTTTAAACTGATTTTCTGAATCAAGCGCATCAAACCATTCCAAAACTTGCTCAAGATTAATTTTTTCCTGAGCAAACCGATTAATCATTATCTCATTTGGATTAAGCAAAATTTAAAAATTTAGGTCTGAATTAATGTGGCTTTATGTTTCATGATTTTACATTTTCTCAGATAAATGTTCTAACAAATTTATTTATTATTTATCTAAAAACCAATCAACTCCATTATCTAAACGAATAAGAAAATCAGTAAAAGATGAACCAATTTCAATATTATACTCTTTATTCAAATCTATAAAAGGCGAAAGAATTATTTTGATATTTTCATTTTTTCCAAATTCAATTCCAATAAATTCTCCACTTCCATTTGATCCAATTCCAATTGTATTATGCAATTCTTTTATAATATTATAGCTTTCATTGGCTTCTATAATTTCTTCTAAACTCCAAAGCTTTATAAATTCGACACCAATAAATTGATCGATACCAAAATAGTTTTCCAGATAGTAAACATAATCTAATGGAAGTTTTAAATTGGAATATGATTCAACATCGCATATTTCGACAGATAAATTTATATCTCTTTTAGGAAAGCTATATTTTGCAATTATTTCTAGTAAAAAAGGTTCTATCATAATTCAAACTTATCAAATTTTAGTTTTGCTTATTTATCAAAACCAAGTTGCTTTCTTAAATCCAAATTTAAACTGTATTGTTCCTCTATTGGAATTACATTTCTTGTGTTTTTATTAATGTCACTTCCTTCGGCAGTCCACAAAAAGGGATAAAAATTATAAACCTGATCTCCCTTTAATTTCGAAACCTCTTTTCTCCAACCATCCCATCTGTTTCCGTCATAAAATTTATCCAGATCATTGTTAAAGCAAAATCCTAAAAATTCAGAATACGTAATATCGAGTGGCTCATATTCGAGATTATCTGGAGAAAAATAATAAACTTTCCCTAAATCCTTTCCTAAACCACCACCATTTAAAAGATAAAAACCACCAATTGCATCATCAGCAATTAATAGAAAAGAAGGTTTTTCTCCAAACTCTTTAAACGACTTATTTTTGTTCCAATCCGGAAGTGTACGATTAAATTTTGAATTTCCAGAACCCAAAATTCTAATCCAGCCATCATCAACCAAAATTCCACCCGTCATAAAAACAACAGCTCCCATTGTTGAACGAGTTGTTACTTGTGTTTTATACAATGCTTCTTTTGCGTTTACTGCATCTACAGGTAAAACTTCCACTTTGTTTTTTGCAATTT
>Ga0302173_10001972_pt1 | contig 10084 bp, 8 predicted proteins | sample I_Fen_N3_1_FD_198785 | JGI IMG/M metagenome (GOLD analysis project Ga0302173, IMG submission 198785) | Peat permafrost microbial communities from Stordalen Mire near Abisko, Sweden - I_Fen_N3_1 | ecosystem: Environmental > Terrestrial > Soil > Wetlands > Permafrost | place: Sweden: Abisko... | reverse complement strand
TTCATTTTGCGGGACAAAACTATAAAAGAAAAACGCTAATAATCTCTATTAAAGATTATTAGCGTTTCTTTGCGTGGTACCACCAGGAATCGAACCGGGGACACAAGGATTTTCAGTCCTTTGCTCTCTTCACCTCAAAAAGCTACGCTTTTCGAGGCTACCAACTGAGCTATTGCACTTTATGTGGTTTTGTTTTTCCTAAATCTATCAACTGTCTTTGTCGGTTTACCAATTGGTTTACTTTTAAGGGCAAAAGCAAGAATTGATTAATAATTAGTCGTTAAATAAATGAGTTATTTTGAACATGAGCGCTCTCAATGTTCTATGCAAATGTACGAATTTATTTTTAATCTACAAAGAAAGTTGGCGGATAAATTGCTCATAAATGCTTGTTTATTAGTGCTTTTTGTTAGGTTCTATATATTGAATTTCTAAGTGCTAATCAGGAGAAAAATGATTTTCATAGAATTAAGTAAGGGGGGGATAAGGGAAACTGTTCGTTTATTCTCGACATATATAAAAAATATTTTTTCAGTTTTGGAAAAAGGGATCAAATTTATAAAATAGGCTGAACTTCATTTCTGAAATCCAGCCGACTAATTGTTTAATAAGAAAAGCGGAAGTTTTCCATATAGCCGCGATGTCCGTTGGGGGAGTACGCCAAACTAAGGAGAGGTTGCGTTCGACGAAGATGAATTACATCTATATCTGAATATAATATCTTTTGTTCGCTGGTGTTTTTACATAATACCTACTATATTCATCATCGTATTTTAACTCGGTATTACACCATTCTTTGTTATAAAGTATTTGAATATCATATTCTTTATATCTCACATAAGTAAATGTACCATCGCTATGCCAGGCTTTTACAATTTGCCATTTAGATGAAGAATTGCTTTGAGTAATGGGCTTAACTGTTGCCCATTTGCTACCAACCTGTGCATTATTTCTGTTAATTTGTTTATATGTATTTTCGTTGGAATTACTTGTGATGATTGGCTCAAAAGTTGCAAATCCATTTGCATCTTGAGCAAAAGAAGACATGGAAATTAAACAAAGCAACAGAAATAACACCTTTTTCATGTGACTAATTTTAAAGATTATTTTACCTACTCTCAAGCTTTTCAGTTTCCGCTGGTTGAAATAATTGTATTATTATGCTAATTCAAATTTCTCTCTGACTTTGTTTATTGTATCTGTTCTGTAGCAGTATTTGTCTTTTATAAGGCTACAAGCGATACAACTACAATCTTGTTCATGAATAAAGTCACATCCTTGTTTGTTAAAACTATTCATTACCGTATCTAGCAATTCATTGCCATTGAATGTGACAAATCTAAGTTCGCACTCAAGAATAAAAGATTCCGATTGAAATTTCCGAAACTTTTCTTTTGTTCTAGCTTGGTAATCTAGGCAATTGTAATTGTAATAATGAATTACAATGCCGGAATCAGTATATTCAAGTTCAATAAATTGTATATTTTCCCACTTACCACAATTTCCAATTACTACTTTAAAGTTTTCATTATTCTTAGACGGAATAAATGATACGAAACTTTCTTTTATCATATTTTATTAAATAGTTATTGTTGTCAGAGGTCAGAAATAATGCTTGTTGACTTAATCAAGAAGACAGCGCACTGAGTAGCCATTCCCCTTAATGGCGCCGGTTCTGCTCACATTACTGACGTTGTAGTTCATATTTCTGAACCATGTGTTGTTGGCATCGATTAGCCACCAGTTGCCATAAACGCCTAAGTTGTAGAACGAACCCCCACCGTACCGATGACCGCCTGGAAGGGCGGTAAAACCGGTTGCGTTGGTGGCAGCGGTATTAGGAGTTTGCCAATTAAGCGTACCTGCTTCTTTGAGTTTGCCACCAGCTACGCTTTCACCACCCAGATAAGTGATTAGAGTAGACCATTCGGCATCAGTAGGCACGTGCCAACCCACAGGAGCTATGTTACGGCTATCATTAGCGGCGTACCAGTTGTATAGATGTCCGTATTTGATGCCGTTGGCAGCCAAGTTGGAATAATCGCTCCATGCGCCAGAGGTGGTGCTAGACCAGTCGGTATCTGTGGTGAGATTAGTGATGCTCTCACCATTACGGTAATGTGTTACGCGCAAATTAGAAGCCATCCAGATTTGTGTTCCAATGGTTACGGTTTGATAAACATTTCCATCAATATCGGTAACTGATGTTGGTGGTTGATGAACAAAACTTACTTGATTTCCATAGGATACACCTAGGTTGTTAATAGCATAAGCTCTAACATAATAAGTTGCTTTCATTGTCAAACCGCTTAAGCTGCTTGAAAATGTGCCTATTCCATTTCCATCTGTAGTATGATCATTTGATATGGTAGGACTTTCTGTAGTGCTCCAACACACACCACGAGCAGTGACGAGAGTTCCACCATCTGAGATGACAGTGCTGCCGCTAGTGGCAATTGTAGTTGTTTTATAGCTAATTGATAAGGTTGTCACAATAGGAGTAGAAAGAGTTGTGAATGATATTTGTGAACCATAGGCTGTTCCGGCAGAGTTAGTGGCATAAGCTTTTACATAATAGGTTTTACCAGTTTGCAAATTGGATAAATTACTTATAAATACTCCGGTTGCACTTCCAACTAATGTTTTATCATTGGCAATAGTTGGATTTGGGGTCATGCTCCAACAAATCCCACGGGCGGTAATTGTCGAGCCACCATTAAAAGTAATGTTTCCGCCACTTATGGCAGTTGTTGCATTAATATCTGTGATGGCAGTAGTTGTAACTTCTGGAAGTACAGTCGGTAAAGTTTTAAAGGTAACCTGAGGTCCGTACCCAGTTCCTTTTTTGTTAGTTGCATAAGCTCTTACATAGTAATTTGTATTAGCCAATAGGTTTTTAATGGAACTAATAAACGCACCAGTTCCGGCTGCATCTATAGTTAAACTGTCATTGACGGTAGGATTTGGGTTTAGACTCCAACAAACACCACGAGCTGTAACTTCAAAACCGTTATCAGAAGTGATATTGCCTCCACTTTTAGTGGTGTTTTGAGCGATTAAAGTCGCTTCGCCCGTTGTTAATATAGGGTACAACTCGACTGAATCTGTTGGTTTACAACTGTATGTTGCTGTGAACGCAAATAGTAATACAACAAAATACATAATCGATAATTTGTTTTTCTTTCTCATAACTCAAGTTTAAATAGTTAGCATTTATATATTGAATATTTGTTCATTTTCGGACATAAAAAAAGCGTGGGAACTGTATAAATCTACCACTGACTTGAGGGTCTCGACACCCTACACCAAATGATAGACAACAGCCCCACGCCTATAGGTATAGACATGGAGCGTTTGTTGCTATCATCCTTGGTGTTGTGAAACTGTCGAGATTTCAAGTCAGGATAATGTTTTAAACGCTTTTGTTTTTTTATATGTAATGCAATTGTCGCTACAATTGACGAATATTGGCAGAAATAGCCATTAGTCTAGTTCTGTACAATGATTTGCAAATGTACTTAAAAAAATGTTTTTTACAAGAACTTTATCATTTTTTTTTATCTAAAAATAAAAGAGCCTGATTGAACTAAATCATCAGGCTCGTAATTATTAATGCGGGGTTTATTCGAATATCATTTTATCCCGAATTATGGTTATGCAATCTGTTGTCTTTTTATCTATTTTTGGGGAATGCCTTTTTATTTCGAACCAGCTTGATAGGTCTGTTGCTTTGGCTTTTTTGATTTTGCCATATGCTTCTTTTATTTCAAGCGTAGTGTAAATGTTCTGTAGGATTGTTTTACATTCATTCGCTGATTTTGTAATGCCTTTTTTTAATCCGGCATCAGCTAAACAATGGACTATTTTACTATCAGTTGAAAGGCGTAAATTGTTTTTGATGATTTCCCTTTTGATATTGCTGACATTGTAATTCATGCTTTTTATTTTTTCAACTCCTAACACTTCAAATGCTTCTTTGATGAGTGGTTTTTCCTGTTCAATAAGTCCTATTCTTTCGCTGATATTGCCAATGTAAAACAGAGGTGTCTCCGTTTTTAAAATTGCATATTCATCAAATAATTGTTTGAAAGATATTCTTGCTGCGGGATTGGCTACTAATTGGTCAGTGTAAATCCTTACTTCTTCATCTAAAACGGTAAAACCATATTTGTTGTATTCATCTTTAAGTGTTACCCTTGTACTATATAAATGGTGAGTGATTTTAAAGTTGACCATATCAAGTTTGATTAGGTTTTCATCGAAACAAAGTAAATCGTATTGTTTGTGAACGTATATTTCATTCAGTCCTGCTTTATTGTTTTTTTCAATTAATCGTATCGTTGTCGCTCTACTGTCTTTATTCATGTTATTTACATCGGTTATTCATTCCTTAGTCTTTTTAATTTGGCTTTCAGAATGCAATTTAAATTCAGCGTATGAGACAAACTGATTGTAACGAGTTTCAGAAAATATATGTGTTATCTCAGTTTTGTAACGTGAGTCTCGAATTCTACCGCATATTTGAATGATTAAGGTTGAAATATCCAACAATGTATGGGATTTGTTTTTATCGCTGACAATATAAGTTCTACCGTTATCGTCGTAAATGTCGCAACCCTCGAAACATGTAGATGTATAAAAGTTGATTGGCATTACAGGGTCTACTGTTGTTGCAATTTTGTATTCATCTCCCAATTTCTTTTGATTGCTTTTTCGTCCTCTGCCGGGTGAGGAATTATTTGAGCAGATAATCCGCACCTGATGTGGTTGCAGATTGGCTTTCTTTATTACATCAGCAATGAAATCTACGCTATTGACAAAGAAGTGCAGATTGCCAAACATTTTACCTGTAAGTGCATCGTTAATCAATCTGCAAACTTCATTTGCCGGTTTTGTTGTTATTACCGGTTTGATGTTTATGTTGACAGTGTTAGGTCACTCAACTTCGACGATAGGCAAATCTTTCAGTTCTTCGAGCATAAATTCATCTTCAATGGGTGTGGCTGTCATATATGTAACTCTGTCGAATTTACGACTATGAAACAGCACTTTCTTTACTGCCTCATTTCTGAAAGCATAACTGTTGAATAAAATATGCCACTCGTCAACAAGTAAATAGAATTGTTGATAAGGTTTATATCCGTTTTGTTCCAACAAGTTGATGACATATTCCAGCCTGTCGTATGTTACAGCTATTTTCCTTTTCTCATTGTTTTGTAGATAATCTATGATTTCAGTTTCAGTAACACCCTGATAGACCCCAAGTAGGTTGCTGTTTTGATCTGTTTTGTTTTTTATTACATTGACATAGGGCATTGCAATAATTGTATCTAATTCATTCTTAATGGCAATTGTAGTGCCACCACATCCTGTTTTGCCTTTGTCAAATAGGCAATTGACCGGAAGTATAGTCATGAAATCGCTCAGATATTCATCTGAGGCTTTAGCGGTTAAAATTCTTCTTTCCACCTTAAATCGTATTAGTTTATGGTTGTTTTATCTGGTTGGGTGGCGGACGGAATTTGTGTCATTTTTTCTTTGTAAATGTTTTCGGGCTTTCCGAATATAAAAATCCGTCTAATTATCTGCTGTGATTGGAATGCAAATCTGTGGAATGTTATTATCTGTGGAACTCTATATGGGAAAATCACGATGCGGAATAACTAAATCCGGCAGTATGGATAATATAAAAGGCGGTTTTTGTTTTCGTTCTGCCATTTTGTCCGATTGATTGAATTGAATTGTTTGAAATGCAAGTCTTGTCTAAAATTAGCGTTGTTAATTGTTGATTATTTTACGAGTGTCGTTTGGTTTAAAATATTGTTTATCTTTACTTTATATGCAAAGATACTACTAATTATTTATAAAAAAACCATCAGGATTGGATAAAATTCTGTAAGGGTAAAATGTCTGCATTAACGCCTTAGTAAAGCAAAACAATAGACTATTTATCTTTATTATCAGTGAAATGTTTGACTTTTGAGTCAAAATAAGCGTCTTTGTGTATGAAATTTGGCATAAATATGAGTGAATTGCTATTTGGGAATTTGCATTTTTGCTTTGGCATGTTGTTTGAATATAATTTTTCAGAGGGAGTCAGCAGGAATGTTTGTCAAACGAACTCAGTTACATGCAAATGTAACTATATGGTCATAACTGGTTAATGTTTTTTGTGTGACCGTATTATAGTTGCTACGCTTTTCCCGAAGAGCAATAGAAGACCACAAGGGAAGGTGGGGTCGGACTGCGCCCTTGCAAGCAGACAAAACCATAAATTCAAAATGAATTATGGAGACAAGTAATTTTTTAAATCATTCAGGAGAGAGTGAAGTGGTTAAATCAACAGGTGTGAACAACGGTACTAAAAGTACTAAGAGAAAAAGAGAGGAATCGCCGTATTTAAAAATACGCTATAAGGCGGCTAATATTTTTAAAAGCCAGATTGATAAATCTGTAGCAACGAAAAGATTAGCGGTGAGAACAGCTATGAATAGAATAATTTCTGGTGATTACACGGAGAATCAATTTTTTTCTGAGTTTAAGGCTAATGTTGATTTGTTATTGGATAGTAAGCGTTTTGAAAAAGATTGTAAGCAACACAAACTTGTTCCATTCAATGCAGCTACGCATATTGTTTTTGACGGTACTAGCAAAATTGAATTGGTTCTTAAGAGTGGAGTATATGAAACTTACTTCACTCGTCTTACCCAATTGGTTGAACCAATATTTACTTTAGAACAGCTTGAGGAGGCTTCTCTTGTAAAAGGGAAAATTCCGAAAGAACTACCAACTGCAACCGAAGAATGATTTGTTGAGTTAATTAGAGCTCTCCTTCGAAAGAAGGAGGGCTCTTCTTTTTTTTTATAACAAATTTTTCATTGCTTCATTTATTTGCGAATTTTCGAAACCATCCAGATAAATTCTTGTTACCTTTTCTGAACTGTGCCCAAGTGACTCACTTATTATTGAGGTAGCTACCCCCGACCGCTTTAAAACGGTTGCAAATGAATGGCGAGCTACATAAGTCGTAATGTCGATTTGCATTTTCAATTCTTTGCCAAGTTTCTTTAATTGTGTATTTACCTTAGTGATTACTTTGTGAATGCGGTTAGCTGTTTGTTGCTCTGTTATGTGGTAATTGAATAATATTGGAAATAAATACTTATTCTCATGATTTTGATATTTATAAATTATTTCCAATGCTTTTGGTTGTAGTGGTAGCTTTATGAGTTTACCCGTTTTCTTTCTGGAATAAATGAGTTGATTTTCAATTATGTTTTCTTTGGTTAGAAAAGCAATGTCAACAAAATTAATGCCTCCCATGAAATAAGTAAATGTGAAAATGTCAATGGCTAGTTGAACGTGTAATTTGTTGCTGTTGTAATCTATTATTTTTTGTATATCGGATTTTGTGAGTGCTCTTTTTGCTGTTTCTTCATGTAATTTTGAGACTTTGTATGTGTGAAAGGGATAAAATTCAGTGTTGACGAATTTTTCAGTTATAGCGATATTGTACATCATTCTGAGTGTTCTAAATCTTATTCCAATAGTATTTTCTGCAATTCCCTCGCTTCGTAACCATACTTCGTATTTTCGTAACCAACTAACGTCTATGTCCGAAAAATAGATATTTAGATGTTTGTTGAATTTTAGAAGTGAGTTGTAGACTTGTTTACACGAAAGGGCGTAACCTTTTCTTTTGGTAGACTCCAGTTGCTCAATTTGACTCAAAAAAACCTGCTCTACCGTTTGTAAAATAAATGGTTTGTTTACTGAATCGATAAGTGAATTAGTTGTGTACTCCTTAGCAGTAGTATTTAACTCCAAAATCGTTTGAGTGAAAGCCTTTTTCTTTTCTGAAATTAGCTGTTCAATTTGTTCTTTATTTGGACAATTGCGCTTTGGTTTACTCTTCGTAAAGTCCCAAAATAGTGGGTTTACAGATATTCCAAGGCTTTTGTAAGTTCTTTTCCCGTCTTTGCAGACACGAATCATAAGTGGATTTTCGCCGTTCGAGAGAGTTTTTGACTTGTAACAGAGTACGTTGACGCTTGCATTCATGTTTAATTTTGGTTTACCTCTTGGTTTACCGTGCAAGTAAAATCAATTGAAAATCGAGTGGGAGAGGGTAGAAATGAATGGAATATTACATAAAAGAAAAAGCACCTAAACTATTGAGTTTAAGTGCTTTTGGGCTGTGGTACCACCAGGAATCGAACCGGGGACACAAGGATTTTCAGTCCTTTGCTCTACCAACTGAGCTATGGTACCTTTCGGCTTAGCGGGTGCAAATATACGGCCTTTTTTCGAATCTGCAAGGCTTGTAGTAAAAAAAACAGAAAAAAAGTTCCCGAAATATCGAGTGGATGGTGTTTTTTGTGCTTTAAATAGTTGTTTCTAAATAAAATACAGAAAGCTTGTTTCTCGGAAAAAAATCTGATCCGGAGTGTTTGGCTGACTGTGCTGTTTTGAATAGGTGGGTTCTGCGCATTTCATTTCCGATAATTGTGATTCACGATCCATTTTTCATCTCCGGTCCTGTTGTATTTGGGTGAATAATGTTGGTTTTGGTCTGTTAATCATGTATTTTTACTCCTGATTTCCTACAAGTCGTTTCTTTCATTATTCGTGTTTTTTTTGTATTTTTGCGCATCAAACTAAAATTGAAGTAAATTACGAATGAATAATATCCGCAATTTCTGCATTATTGCACACATCGATCACGGCAAAAGCACGCTGGCTGACCGCTTGTTAGAATATACCAACACTGTAGCCGGAAAAGAAATGCAAGCCCAAGTGCTTGATAACATGGATCTGGAACGCGAACGTGGCATTACCATTAAAAGCCACGCCATACAAATGAGTTATAAACTCAATGGAGAAGAATATGTTTTCAATCTTATTGATACTCCGGGTCACGTCGATTTTTCGTACGAAGTATCACGCTCTATAGCTGCTTGTGAAGGTGCTTTACTTATTGTAGACGCTACACAAGGTATTCAGGCACAGACAATATCAAATCTTTATATGGCTTTGGAGCATGATTTGGAAATAATTCCGATCATGAATAAGATGGACATGGATAATGCCATGCCCGAAGAGGTGGAAGATCAAATCATTGAATTGCTTGGTTGTAAGCCGGAAGAAATTTTGCGGGCAAGTGGTAAAACGGGTATGGGTGTAAATGAGATACTGGAAGCTATCGTAAGCAGAGTGCCTGCTCCGAAAGGTGATCCTGAAGCACCCCTTCAATGTCTGATTTTCGACTCGGTATTTAATTCGTTCCGTGGTATTATTGCGTATTTCAAAATTGTAAACGGTACTATCAATAAAGGTGACTTGGTGAAATTCGTAAATACCGAGAAAGAGTATTCCGCCGAAGAGATTGGCGTTTTAAAACTGGATATGTCGCCCACCAAAACGCTGAGTGCGGGTAATGTGGGGTATATTATTTCGGGGATTAAAACGTCCAAAGAAGTAAAAGTAGGTGATACCATTACTCATGTAAAGCGCCCTTGTCCTAAAATTATTGAAGGATTCCAGGAGGTAAAACCAATGGTTTTTGCCGGAGTGTATCCTATTGACACAGATGATTTTGAAGATTTACGTGCTTCAATAGAAAAATTACAACTAAACGATGCTTCGCTTACTTTTGAAGCTGAGTCGTCGGTAGCTTTGGGCTTTGGATTCCGTTGTGGGTTCCTAGGCATGTTGCACATGGAAATTATCCAGGAGCGGTTGGATCGTGAATTCGATATGAACGTTATTACTACAGTTCCAAATGTATCGTACCGGGTATATACCAATAAGGGCAATTTGATTGAAGTTCATAATCCGTCGGGTTTGCCCGATATTATGGCTATTGATCGTATTGAGGAACCTTATATCCGCGCTTCTATTATTACCCGCACCGATTACATTGGTCAAATCATGTCGCTTTGTCTTGGTAAACGTGGTGAGTTGGTAAAACAAAATTATATTTCGGGAAACCGTATGGAGTTGATTTACGACTTGCCCTTGGGTGAGATTGTGTTTGATTTCTACGATCGATTGAAAAGTATCTCAAAAGGATATGCTTCGTTTG
>Ga0302173_10001971_pt1 | contig 10089 bp, 9 predicted proteins | sample I_Fen_N3_1_FD_198785 | JGI IMG/M metagenome (GOLD analysis project Ga0302173, IMG submission 198785) | Peat permafrost microbial communities from Stordalen Mire near Abisko, Sweden - I_Fen_N3_1 | ecosystem: Environmental > Terrestrial > Soil > Wetlands > Permafrost | place: Sweden: Abisko... | reverse complement strand
AGTCGGTTAACTTCGTTCATCGTAAAAAACTCCGCACCAGAAGCCGTCATAACAGGTTCCTCAGCAGGTCACCCGAAGCGGCCATGTCAGCTTAGCTCATAACGGTCATCTTAGCTTAGCCTCTATATATTTGGTGCGCATAACGTTAATTATGTTAAATATCAATTACTTAACAAAGCCCTTTCACCTTTCCGCGTATAACAATCCCTAAAGATGTAAGTACCCCACCAAAACGGCCCATTCACTTTGTTCCTTAAACCCCGTTAATCAGGACTATGAGGTTTTTGGGGAAAGGATTACAGCTGCCGAGCGGCGAGAACGATATGTTCCATGTTTACATGAGTAGGTTTAAAGCCCAGACGTTCTAAATTGAGGGTTGAGATTACTTCATCTGGACCACTCCAGATAGTCGCGCCAGCTTCTTCCAGCGCATCTATTTCGCCTCTGTAAACTTCCGGCTCACCATCCACCATGCGGTATTCCAGGCGATTGCCACGAACCTGCATGATATTGAGCTTTACGTTTTCATCCTCAGCCATACCAAACGTACAATTCGGCAATTTTCAAGCATATGTATAATGTCGTGTAATATAAACTAATCACCAAATCAGATTCATGAGAACGTAAGAAACGTAATACACAGTTATGACTTATGAGCTGGCAAGTATCCACCTCCGAGCTCTGGGCGCTGAATTTTGTAGTGCAATGCAATACCGTAATGAGATAAAAGCTGCGATCGATTTAATTTTTGATGGAATCTAGAACGTCTCGAATAAATAATAAGTTATAATATTTTGGTTCATATATTTCATACCGCCTCAAATGATATATTCATGCTTAAGGCATACGAAAATTTGTTCACCCAAGATCCGAGATTTTCATTAATTTAAAAAAATGAAAACCCCCTATTGATAACAGTGTATATTTTAATTGATAGAATCAAAAATCCGGGTCGAGCGATCTCGGGAAACTTTCCAGATGATTCTGATTCTGATGCATATGCATTAATAAATGTAATTCACCAGTAAGGTGGTGGGTTAATTTACTCATCATTCGCAAGATCATCATCCCTATTATACCTGTCGCTGACAGTAAATCTTATATTCATTGAGGAATGCAGCATTTTGTGCACTTTTATATGACTCGCACGCTTTATCTCTGCTCGATTAACAGGTGAACTATCCCTAAAAGACCATTTGTAAGGAGTTATGGCACTCACTTTGAACCCAATGGCGCTTATATTGTATAAGCACAGAAGAACTTCATTAACTACGTCAGATTCCTTAGCATCATTGTTCAGTAATTTAGATGCCAGAACAGCACATGGGTCGATTGTGTTCTGAACGGAAAGTTCAGAGATAACATTATCCAGAATATTTTTAGGTATTATTGTTCTAGTGAATTTTTCCGGTAACTCTCTCAAAATCTCAATTGTTTCCTCGAAGGAAGGGTATATATCACCCCATTCTTCTTTCAAAGATCTTAATCGTTTGTTTGAATAAACATTTTCAGCTTTATGGATTGAATCCCAGGAAATTCTCTCTCTATTTAAAGCAACTACAAAACATTCATTTATAAATTGTAAAACATCTCGTGGTCGATAAAGTGTTCGCTCAATGATGTATTCGATGGCCAACATGCCTTTGGTACCACCTTTTGGTGTTGGGAAAACATCCTGAATTTTTACATCATCTCGTGTATATTGTTTTTTGAAAACTTCTTGAATTCTTTTTTCAACTAATTCAGTCAATTGTTTCTCTGTCCACTTCAAATCTAAAATATAGGATTCATACTTTTCTTCTTGAAATCCTGAACCTCGAGTACGGTTAAAGACAGATTTAAGTAAATCATAGCGTAGAGCAGCAATGATTTTTATATTCTTTACCCTTCGGAAAACTTTTATCTCTTCTATCAGAGCTCGTATAAACTTATATCTTGTATTGTTTTCAGCCCAGTTTTCATCAAGTTGATCGATTACTATATAGTAGTGTTTTTGTAAGTCATCGAATGAGAAATCAGCCAGCATATCTAGAACTTCATTTAATTTTTGAATTTGCAAACCACTTACAACCTCCGAAGCCCTCTTTTTTATTTCATGCTTGTCCTCTTCTGATATTTTCTTTGCTGTTTCTGCATTAAGCTCAACTCCTTTAAGAGTTGATCCTATTTTTGCTTTGGTGTCTTTTTCAAGTTTTAATGTAATTTCTCTAAGGTGAGTGTCTGTGTCAATCCAAAACTTATCACCCCATTCACGAAAGTACTCTAAAGCTCTTTTTTTAACATCATTTTTTCTAAAAAAACCAGTCATATTACTAAAGAATCCACTGGTATCATTTTCATTTTTAATTTCATGTCTTATTTTTAAAAACTCAACAATTAATATGTGTCTCCACAGTATTTTATAAAAAAGATCAAGGTTAACGTCTAATTCTTCGAAGAATGAGATTATATCAGAGTGCTCAAGAAAACGAATATATATATCATTAGGGTCTAATTTTTTAAACCTATATGCCTTTTCCATCACTTTGTGCAACAGTGCACTTTTACCTGCGCCTGTTCTACCTACCACGATTGATGACGTATCACTTGTATCAAGCAACTTATTTAGATACCCACTATCAACAAAGCAATGCTGAAGTAACAATGCGTCAGATTCAGCGTCTAACTCCCCAATTCTCAAATTTTGTTTGATCACTATTGGATTTTTCGCCATCAACAGTTCCTAATTAATGAATAGAAATATTTTTAAATAAATTTGATTTAAGATTTATCATAAGATTAATCCTAATGCACTTTATTTTTATCATATTTTAGATGTGTCTCAATTCATGCACGTAAAGATAACCTACTTTTCGGCTGTTATGCCCGCGTTATCGTGAACTGTAGAAAGTTCATCTTTTGGATCCTAAATAGCCTTTCCATAAAATATTAAGCTTTCCTGAACATTTTCCCGCTAAGGGTGGGGATTCTGAGCGAACTTAATTTCATTCAGGAACCACAGGCTGGTACTGTCGGCGATAACATTAACTGAAATACATCACCGCACCTTGTAACTTTGATCATCTTTAAATCATAACTTCATATAATGGGACTTATATAAAGTTAGCCTTCTTCTGTATGAGCTGGTAATCTATCCAGTAGTTCAGGTGCAGATGAAATTTCACCGTAGATCGTGCAGGTTACGCTACGTGAAATCTGCAAGGGCAATCCCCCCGTAACGTTCTCAGAATCCACGTAGCGTCGCCAATGACCGAGAGTGCGCTTTTTAAGCTATATATGTGCAAATTAACACCAATCCACCAGGCGCTACCGGCTATCCAGGCTGAAGAGGATGTTCTGGCCAGGCTTAAGGAATTTGTTCAAGACAAAGAGGCTTTTTCGCCCAATACCTGGCGACAGCTGATGAGTGTTATGCGGATCTGCCACAGATGGTCCATAGATAATAGTCGACCATTTTTGCCTATGCTTCCGGCCGACCTTCGAGATTACCTGAACTGGCTACAAGAAAACGGGCGGGCTTCTTCAACGATTGCGACGCATGGTTCCTTGATTTCGATGTTACACCGTAACGCTGGCCTAACTCCTCCTAATACTTCACCGCTGGTTTTCCGCGCAGTTAAGAAAATAAATCGTGTCGCAGTCGTCTCGGGTGAACGTACTGGCCAGGCCGTACCCTTTCGTCTTGAAGATCTGCTTGAGCTTGATGCGCTCTGGTCTGACTCAACATCGCTTCGCCATAAACGAGATTTGGCATTTCTGCATGTTGCTTACAGCACGCTGCTGCGTATCAGTGAATTAGCCCGTCTCCGCGTTCGCGATATCTACCGGGCAACAGATGGCAGGATCATACTTAATGTGAGTTACACCAAAACAATTGTCCAAACTGGCGGCCTGATCAAGTCCCTAAGTTCGCAGTCCTCCCTGCGGTTAACTGAGTGGTTGTCGGTGTCTGGTATCAATTCAGAACCTGACGCCTTCCTCTTTTGTCCAGTGCACCGCTCTGGGAGTGCAACTCTTTCAGTAACCCGTCCACTGAGCACGCCTGCGATTGAATCTATTTTCGCCCAGGCCTGGCGTACAATTGGAACTGGTGAAACCATCATACCAAATAAAGGGCGCTATACTGCCTGGACTGGTCACAGTGCCCGCGTGGGAGCAGCGCAGGATATGGCGGGACGTGGCTATGCTGTAGCTCAGATCATGCAGGAAGGAACTTGGAAAAAGCCTGAGACATTAATGCGTTATATTCGTAATCTTCAAGCGCATGAAGGCGCAATGATTGATATCATGGAAAAAAGTCATACTGAAAAAGTTAATTAAATATGAATTCATAAAAAATAAGTATGAATTATCACTATAGTCTACCAAGTTGTTCAATCCTGAGTTGTTCTGTTAATCATTACCTCTTTTTACGCCCTCCCAATAATTCTGACCGTCCATATCTAACTTTATCTTCTGCGTGTTTTCTGATGCCTGAAAATTCTTCTTCATCAAGTAATGCTTCAATTGGTCCAATTACTTGTACTGATTTGGTGTGCTGCAATGAATTAATCCCCTCATTCCATGCATAGAGCATATGCTTTGTCATTTCTCTCCAACACGGTTCATTCCTGGATGCCTCAACCATCTCCTTTCCAACCTCAACTGCGGATTCTGAAAGTACGTTGATCATTTCTGCAAATCGGCGCGGCGAAATCCCCAACCTGGCATTAAAAAATCGTTCCAAGGTCTTACGCGCATGCCACGTTTGCCTTCCTTCAATCGACAATGCTGGAGGGTTATGTGAAAAGCGAGGGTAGGCCTGAGTCGTTACTAAGTCGTACACTGGCGTATATTTCACATCTGACAAAGTCGTGTAATAAAGGGCAATATTCTTTGAATGACAGTCCGCGTTGCGAACAATGAAATTCGTCAAAATTAACCATCCCAGACCTTCCAATTGCGAACGTACTGCCGAACCCGGTAAGTACACGCGGGTAGCGTTTAATACCTTTTCCATCGTTGTCGCATATTTCTCATGCGGCGGCATCCCCAACAATCCACATGCATCTTCTAAACCGGAAACAGGATTACCTATTTCATCAACGTCGAATCGTTCAACAAGGAGTACTTTGCCATCATCAGACATGATGCTACGAGCCACGGGAGTGACCCTAAGCCGCTCTAACACTCTCATTGTGTAGAATTCATTGAAGCCGAGATAAGGTGTTGTGTCGTCTGAGCCCTTAATAATGAACTGTCGGGTTTTGAGAGTGGGTTTGCCCAGTGGTATATCTTCTTTACCGGCAGGAGCAAGAAATTTAGGTACAACACCCGATACTGCGGCTCTCGCATAACGCCTTACCAAAGCTGCGAAGTGGTCGGCTGTATTATTGCCTTTCAGCAGGTCGTTAATTTGTAGAAGATCAGGTTCTTCTCCGGGTGCTATACCTTCTGGTGTAAGGGTTACTCGGCCTACTCCTGAAGAGCCTATAACAGCTAAAAGCGATAAATCTGTTCCATCAAGCAGTGGACCAAATTCTTCACGAATGACTCCCAGAAGGTAACCCTCAGGCAGATTCTGTCTGAAAAAGGGATGCAAATCCCGTGGCCAACGCCATGCTGCTTCACGAACAGGCATAGACAGGCTGATAAATTCGTTACTCTTAGTTTCTGGTAAGTATTGAAGCACATACTCATCCCGGTCCCTGAATAATGTCGCGACTTTCTTACCCAAAACTTGCACATCTAACTTCATGATGCTTCCCCATTGCGCTGTTCCAGGAGAATGTCATCCAGGGTTCGGACATACCCTATTTTGACTGCACGTAAGTCATAGCCCGCGGCCTCTAAAAGACGAACAAGAATTGACACACTCATATCGCCTTTTGCAAGTGTCTCCATTCGAACAACGGTCACTCGTGAAACACCCGCTTTCTCAGCCAATTCAGCCTGCGACAAGTCTACTTCCATCCTTGCACTTTTAAGCATTTGTGCAACATCATAAAGAGTGGTCATGAGTGTCTCCTGGGATACTATAAACTCAGTATAAAGCAAAAATGTATCCCATAGGATCCATGCTCAGATTTTTTCATGATGATTATAGCTGCATTACGGATTATATCTTTGAAGGGTGCTTACAAAAAATTTTAAAAAGTATCCTTTGAGACACTTAAAAGATAAAGATGCAGCATGTGTGTCTCAAGAGATACACACATACTAATAGTGACCTGCTCCCTGTTAACGATTACATAGCTATGTAAATAAAATCGCCACGTGCCGTGAAAGCTACAAACGTCCGCTTTCGCTCAAAGCGGACCAGTCACATCAGCATGTCTGCTCCGTGCCATAAGTGAACGTTGAGTACATTACTGCGCACCAGTTTTTGCATAAGTATGTTGCTGAGCACATCGCGTCGGAAGACAATTCCACGGGTGTGTCTGAGCTCCTTCCATGTCCACTCATCGCGCGCGCAAATCACTTGATACACCTCACCAGAAAGACGGGGCTCGTCAGTAATCTGACCACGCTTTCACGGCGTATTTTTTTATGTGTTGAATTCCTGCTCAGGATGATGACCCATAGCAGGCCGCCAAGCATTGAAGGGTATGGCGAGGCATAAGGTGTGAGCTCAACGGGTCGATGCAACGCTATCCTTAATCAAGGGGGGACGTTGCCATGAAACGAAGAACTCGAATTAACTACACGCCAGAACAGAAAGCGATTATCTGGGACAGATATAAGCAAGGGGATTCCCTGCATGATATCGCCAGAATGTTCATTCAGGCATTCATCGCGAAAGCGTCCGTTAAAACTCTCAATAAATCCGTTCTGTGTCGGCTTGCCGGGCTGGATAAGCCGCAGCTCCACGCCATGCTCAAAGGCCCATTGATCGAGCGCTCGGCAGGTAAATTCCGGGCCCTGAAGTTCTTATCGTCGCCGGATAGCCGCGAAACAGCGCAATACTGTCCAGAATACGCGTGACCTGCACGCCTGAAATCCCAAAGGCAACAGTGACCGTCAGGCATTCCTTCGTGAAGTAGTCCACGCAGGTAAGGCACTTGATCCTGCGACCGGTGGCCAATGCGTCCATGACGAAATCCATCGACCAGGTCAGATTGGGCGCCGCCGGACGGAGCAGCGGCAGACGTTCTGTTGCCAGCCCTTACGACGTCTTCTGCGTTTTACGCCCAGGCCACTGAGGTGATAAAGCCGGTACACGCGCTTATGATTAACATGAAGCCCTTCACGGCGCAGCAGCTGCCAGATGCGACGGTAGCCAAAACGCCTGCGCTCCAGTGCCAGCTCAGTGATGCGCCCTGATAAAAGCGCATCAGCAGCCGGACGCTGAGCCTCGTAACGGCAGGTCGACAGGGACAAACCTGTTAGCCTGCAGGCACGACGTTGCGACAGACCGGTCGCATCACACATCAACATCACGGCTTCCCGCTTCTGGTCTGTCGTCAGTACTTTCGCCCAAGAGCGACCTGAAGCGCCTCTTTATCCAGCATGGCTTCGGCAAGCAGCTTCTTGAGTCTGGGGTTGTCTTCCTCAAGCGACTTCAGGCGCTTAACCTCAGGCACCTCCATACCGCCATACTTCTTACGCCAGGTAATGGGATGGACTATCTCCTCCCTTTGCGCTTGACTGAACAAAATACGTTCAGCAGGAGAGTAAACATGATATCGTCTATCTGGGTATCGATCTGACTAAAAATGTTTTCCAACGCTGTGGTTTAAAGCAGGCTGGAAAACCCTTTTACAAGAAACGCGTTGACCGAAAAATACTGCTTCAGACAGTAGCCAATATACCGGCCTGCCTGATTAGTATAGAAGCCTCAACGGGAGCATTTTACTGGCAGCGCGAGTTGTAAAAAACTGGGACATAGAGTAAAAGTCATCAGTCCCGAGTTTGTTAATCCTCTTGTCCGCGGGCAAAAAAATGACGGCAATGATGCGTTGGCGATCGCTATAGCGCTGATGCAGCCTACGATGAAATTTGTCCCGCCAAAGAGCCCGGAGCAGCAAGATATTCAGGCCTTACACCGTGCAAGACAACGGATTGTCAATCATCGTACTGCGACGGTCTGTCAGATACGAGGCTTGCTGCTTGATCGAGGGATCCCCATGGGTATCTCTGTCACAAGGGCCCGTCGAGCAATTCCCTTGATCCTCGAAGATACTGAAAACGGGCTCAGAGCACTTATGCGCAGAACGATTGCGGAGCTCTATGATCTCTTTTTAGATCTCGAACGGCGTATAGGATTTTTTGATAAAGAGATCGACACCGTTTTTAAACAGTCTGAAGCCTGTCAGCGTATTGCTAAAGTGAAAGGCATTGGCCCCAAAACCGCCACAGCCGTTATTGCGGCGATGGGTAAAGGGACAGAATTTAAGAATGGCCGCCATTTTTGTATGCCCTTCGGCTACTCGCCTGGCGACATATTCCTCCGTTTTAGCGCCAGTTCGTAAACGTCAAATGGCGATGATGGGAAGTGCACTATTTGCAGCTCGATCTCCGTCCCGATTAAGTCAGTAACGGTGAAGATACGGGAACAGGGCTGACACCACACAGTGCCGCAAAACCTGATTCTGATCTTAATCGTTGGGGGTTGTCTCCGGCAGTGATCAGCAACTGCGAAGCGCTTTCGTATCCAATAGCATTACGTTTAATCAGTTCAGGTGCCAGCTCATCGACAATTGCCGCAATCATGGCGTCCAGATCAGCGATTTCGTCATGTAACTCGAAATAGCGTCGGGCAATGGACTTTAATGCAATGCGATAAATATTTGTAACTTTTACCTCGTTTGCTTCGCTACATCCGATCTGGCTCAGTCACCTCAAGGACTTCTACCCCAGCATTCTGAAAATAGCGAAGCAGCCCGGAACCATAGGTACCGCCACCCACAACGACGGCTTCGGTAACTTCATCAGCCATGAAAGAGCTCCAGTGTGGAAACGAACTTTACATAATAATACTGCACATCCCAGCTGGTTATGCTCCCCTCGCTTTTTAGAAATCTTAATTCTCTCAAAAATAATCAAGATGAAAATAGCGGGCCAACGCTTCCTTTGTCAGTTCACCGCTATAATTACGGTAGTTTGTTCTCTGCTCTTCTGAAAGAAATTTAAATACAAAATATTTAAAGAGAGCTCTTGTACCATTTTTTAATATAACAAAAATACAATTTTTATACTTGCACTAGTAAAAAATTTATTTATTTTTTAATTGATAGTTATTTGATGTGATGTCATTAACACTACTTTTAGTGTAGCCGCCTTCACAGGCGGTTTTTTTTATTAAAGTTTTTATGCCAACCTAGCTCATTAGGTTAACTAACTGATTTTTAATAAGTAGGTTACCAGTTCGATCCCGCAGACCGTTCCAATAGTTTGAATATCTGTCCTGTATGGACGCGGGATTTCGGTGCGCTAGGAAAGCGCATTCGCATGAGCGTTTGGATTCAAGATTTTAAATTTTGACCACAAAGCTCATTCGAATGCGGTGAATCCACTGTGCAGCGGGGCTAAGTTATATTTAGTTGTCGAAAGTTCGCTCAAAAATGCAAGTTAGGTTATAGCTTTTCTAACTCACCGGGGAGCAGGTCACCGGCACTGCAGTACCTAACAAGTTCAGGTAATCGCATTTTCTGTCAAAAGAAGGATTTTGGCTGGTGCGGAGCTCACCTCATGAATACTCAGTTCCGCGCCGTTAACAAAACAGACACCGGCTAAGGTGATCAAATCAATCAGTGCAATGGCTACCAGCGTCTGCACGCGATGCTCCGAGAGAACAAGCTCTGCATCTCTGAAAAGGATGCAGCGGGGAATCCGTGGTGAAGCGTTACCACTGCACCCGCCATCCTGATTGTCGGTGTGAAAAGCCCCGATTTTCACTAAGCCGGCCGTTTTCCTCCCCCTCGACGACTAGAATGACAAGATAATGAAAGGAGTAAAGTAAATGTTTTTCATGGTTACCCCTTAACGCTGCCCCGGCCATTGTCGGTCATCACACAGCATTTGCAGCTCATTGAGAAGTCGCCCGACATGAAAACCATCGCACACGGCATGATTATCGTACTGAAATGTAAGTGATTTTGAGAGCGTCCT
>Ga0302173_10001970_pt1 | contig 10091 bp, 10 predicted proteins | sample I_Fen_N3_1_FD_198785 | JGI IMG/M metagenome (GOLD analysis project Ga0302173, IMG submission 198785) | Peat permafrost microbial communities from Stordalen Mire near Abisko, Sweden - I_Fen_N3_1 | ecosystem: Environmental > Terrestrial > Soil > Wetlands > Permafrost | place: Sweden: Abisko... | reverse complement strand
CGTTGTTTATTGCTTAATGCTGAAACACATCCCGATTTTATCCAAATAAGTCCCGATGAGCCGGGAAAAGCCATTACAATCGGACAAATTCGCAGTCTGGTAAATCGTTTGAACCTAAAACCTCAGTTTGAAACCTATCGCGTTGTCATTGTCAATCCTGCCGAGCTTATGAACAATGCAGCGGCTAATGCTTTTCTAAAATGCCTGGAAGAGCCGACAGAGCTGACGGTTATCCTTCTAATTACAGATAAACCAGCCCGCTTGCCTGCAACGATTGTCAGCCGCTGCCAGAAACTTGCCGTTGCCAACCCCGATAATGAAATTGTCCTAGCTTGGCTAAAAAAGCAGAATGTAGAGACACAGCAGTGTAACATTTATACATTATTGGGCTTGGCGCAGGGTTCGCCCTTACTGGCTCTGAATTATGCCAATGATGGCATGTCAACATTGCGTAATGACTGTTTCAAGGCTTGGATTGATATAGCAAAACAACGCAGGCATCCAGTCAATATAGCCGAAGACTGGCATAAATTGCCCGAGTCACCCTTAATATTCTGGATAACATCCTGGATTATCGACATGATTAAATGTAATTACCTGATAAAGGCTGACTGGTTATATAATCCTGATCTGAAAGAATTATTGCAAGAGTTGTCGCAACAACTGGAATTGAAAGAGCTTTACAAGTTGTACGATTTAATTCTCATATCCCGGCAACGGCTCAATACCCAAATAAACAAGCATACAATGTTCGAAGAAATTTTAATAAAATGGTTTGAACTAAATTTGAGTAAATAACTATGACAGAATCAGCCCCCAGACAAGGTATCTTGACACTTTCAATTAAGGATAAGAGTGCTTTATATGCCGCCTACATGCCTTTTGTAGTCAACGGAGGCTTGTTTATTCCCACCAACCGGGACTATGAAATGGGTCAGGAAGTCTTCCTGCTTTTAAATTTAATGGAAGAAACTGAGCGGCTACCTATTGTCGGAAAAATAATATGGAAAACACCTTCCCGTTCAGGAAGTTATAGGTCCAGTGGCATTGGCGTCCAGTTCAGTGATCAGGATGGCGGTATAGCGCGAAATAAAATCGAAACCTATCTGGCGGGCGCTTTGGCGTCTGATCGATCAACCCATACCATGTAATTTTCTCATTCATGCTGATTGACTCACATTGCCACCTGGATCGTATTGATCTGAAGCCCTACCAAAATGATTTTGCTTGTTTTATGCATGAAGCGGAAGCTAATCAGATTGAGCATTTGTTGTGTATAGCTATTGATTTGGAGTCCTATCCGCTTATGCTGGATTTGGTGGCGGGTTATCCACAAATATCAGTGACTGTTGGAGTACATCCAAATGTTCAGGATTGTAAGGATCCGACTGTCGCTGAGCTTATTGCTTTAGGGCAGTTCGATAATGTAATTGGTATAGGAGAGACTGGTCTGGATTACTTTCGTAGTGAAGGTGATCTGAGTTGGCAGCATCAGCGCTTCAGAAACCATATCCGTGCAGCAAAGATTTTAAAAAAACCTTTGATTATTCACACGCGTGCAGCTAAAAGCGATACTTTACGTATTTTGAAAGAAGAGGATGCAGGTGAAGTGGGTGGAGTTATTCATTGCTTTACTGAAGATTGGGAATTTGCCCAAAAAGCACTGGATTTGAATTTTTATATTTCCTTTTCCGGTATTGTCACTTTCAACAGTGCCGTAGAAATAAAAGAAGTCGCAAAAAAAGTACCCGCCGACCGGTTTCTTATTGAAACGGACTCGCCCTACCTGGCTCCTGTACCTTTTCGTGGTAGGCCAAACTATCCAACTTATGTGCGTTATGTGGCGGAACAGCTAGCTGATTTACGTGGAACATCGGTAAATAAAATAGCAGACCAGTCAACTGAAAACTTTTACACTTTGTTTTGAATTTTGTAATGGAAAAGAGTCGTCAATGTACGAAGCAGGCATTGGTGTTGAAATTAACAACTTTATGCTTGATAGTAGTGGCCTAAAATACAATCTCAGAACTAGAGTAATGAATAAGGCTTTGAATTAATTACTTATTTATTTATTTATTTGTCTGGGGGATTGTGCAGTGTATCGTTCATTAATCATTTGGCATTGACATCTGGCCCCTTTCTACTTTACAGTTATGTCCGCAAAACAAGTATGTAACCAACTATAACTATTAATATAACCCTTCGGAGCACATATCATGGCAAAACCATTAATTCAAATGGCATTAGATTCACTGGATTTCGACGCAACAGTCGCACTTGCTACAACAGTAGCCCCTTATGTTGATATTTTTGAAATCGGAACTCCATGTATCAAACACAATGGTGTCAATCTGGTTAGAGAGCTGAGAGCAAGATTTCCAGATAAATTACTGTTAGTCGATCTTAAAACAATGGACGCTGGTGAGTACGAAGCAACTCCTTTCTATGCAGCTGGCGCAGATATTTGTACAGTCCTTGGCGTATCGGGTTTAGCAACTTGTCAGGGCGTTATCAAAGCAGCAAATGCACATGGTGCAGAAGCTCAAATTGATTTGATTAACGTTGAAGACAAAGTAGCCTGTGCAAAAGCAACATGTGAAGCAGGTGCGCAAATCATGGGTATTCACACAGGGCTTGATGCACAAGCAGCAGGTCATACACCTTTTGAAGATCTGAATGAAATCGCAGCATTAGGCCTACCTGTTAGAATTTCAGTGGCTGGTGGCATTAAAGCATCAACTGTACAAGATGTTGTTAGAGCCGGTGCAAACATTATCGTTGTTGGTGCAGCTATTTATGGCGCAGCATCACCCGCTGATGCGGCTCGCGAAATTCGCGAATTGGTTGATGCTGTATAGAGGCAAAAAGTATGTGGCAGTTACAAAATCAACAGCTTGTTATAGGCAAGATTTCAGAAATTCTTGATGCGACAGACGAGTCGTATGCTGAAAAGATGACCGAAATGCTTGATAGTGCTAAGCGGATCTTTGTTTCAGGTGCTGGGCGCTCAAAACTGGTAGGCAACTTTTTTGCTATGAGATTAGTGCATGGCGGTTATGATGTCAGCGTGGTCGGTGAAATTGTAACGCCGAGTATAAAAAGCGGTGATTTGCTGGTAATAATCTCCGGTTCTGGAGAGACTGAGCAATTAATAGCCTTCACTAAAAATGCAAAGAAGGTAGGTGCTAAAATTGTCTTGATTTCGGCTAAAGCTAACTCGACTATTGGCGATCTGGCAGATGGTGTATTCCAAGTTGGCAAACAAGAACTGTATGGAAAAGTTGTAGGCATGCCGATGGGGACAGTATTTGAAATGTCCACGTTGTGCTTTTTGGAAGCACTAATTTCACACATAATATGGGAAAAGGGAATTCCTGAAGAAGTGATGAGAGAAAGGCACGCTAATTTAGAGTAACGTCAAAAGAACGAGTGGTTTCCACTCGTTCTGACTTTCTTGGAGCGCAAGCTTCAAAAGAACATTTCGTGACAAAATCATACTGTTGATAGAAGTCACTACACGTAAATTATAAAAATAATAAGGAGAACAATATGACTTCGCGCCGAGAATTAGCGAACGCCATACGCGCTTTGAGCATGGATGCCGTACAAAAAGCAAACTCTGGACACCCAGGTGCACCCATGGGAATGGCGGATATAGCCGAGGTTTTGTGGAACGACTTTATGCACCACAATCCGACCAATCCACAATGGTCAAATAGGGATCGTTTCGTGCTTTCGAATGGTCACGGTTCAATGCTGATTTATTCCTTGTTGCACTTGACTGGCTACGATTTGCCAATCGAAGAGTTGAAGAATTTTCGTCAACTTCATTCCAAAACCCCTGGTCACCCGGAGTATGGTTATGCGCCTGGCGTAGAAACCACGACTGGACCTCTGGGTCAGGGAATTACCAATGCTGTTGGTATGGCGATTGCTGAAAAGGCACTTGCTGCTCAATTCAACAGAGATGGTCATAAAATCGTCGACCACCACACCTATGTCTTTTTGGGTGATGGCTGTTTGATGGAAGGTATTTCTCACGAAGCTTGTTCGTTGGCTGGAACGCTGGGATTGGGTAACTTAATCGCATTCTGGGACGACAATGGTATTTCCATTGATGGTCATGTCGATGGCTGGTTTACTGACAATACGCCATTGCGATTTGAAGCTTATGGTTGGCATGTTATTGCTGATGTTGATGGGCATGATTCTCAAGCGATAATCAAAGCGATCGAAATGGCAAAAGCCATAACGGATAAGCCAACGATGATCTGCTGTAAAACCACTATTGGCTTTGGTTCGCCGAATAAAGCAGGTAGCCATGCCTGTCATGGGGCTGCGTTAGGTCAGGATGAAATTAATCTAACCAAGGCTGCTCTGAAATGGGATCATGAAGCGTTTGTAATTCCCGAGGAAGTTTATGCGGGTTGGGATGCTAAAGCAAAAGGTGCTAAAGCCGAAAAGGAATGGAGCGACAAGTTCGTAGCTTACAAGGTAGCTTATCCTGTATTGGCTGCTGAATACGAACGTCGTATGGCAGGTGAATTGCCAAATAACTGGAAAATTGATGCTGATGCTTTTGTCAGCGCGGTTAATGCCGAAGCTAAGACAACTGCAACACTCCTATCATCATTGGCTGCAATTGAAGGTTTTGCAAAGTTTTTACCAGAAATTTTTGGTGGTTCCGCAGACTTAGGTTGTTCGAACATGACCGAATGGACTGGTTACAGACCGATGCGAGCGGATAAACCTGATGCTAACTACATCAACTACGGCGTACGTGAATTTGGCATGTCTGCAATCATTAATGGTATTGCTTTACATGGCGGGTTAATTCCATTTGGCGCGACATTCTTGATGTTCTCAGAATATGCACGTAATGCATTGCGTATGGCTTCTTTGATGAAGATTCGTTCGATCTTTGTTTATACTCACGACTCTATCGGACTGGGTGAAGACGGACCAACTCATCAACCTGTTGAACAAACTGCAACACTGCGATTAATTCCCGGCATACAAGTTTGGCGTCCTTGCGATGCAGTTGAAACGACGGTTTCCTGGAGAGCAGCTTTTGAACGACAACATGGACCTTCTATTCTGGTTTTTTCCCGTCAGAATTTGCCTCACATACCACGCACTCAACAACAAATTGAGGCAATTTCACGTGGTGGATATATTCTGAGTGACAGTGATGGCCAACCAGAAGCTATCATTATTGCTACAGGTTCGGAAGTTGAGCTGGCACTGAAAGCGGCTGATCAATTAAAAGCAGCCGGTAAAAAAATACGCGTAGTATCTATGCCTTCTACAAACATTTTTGATGCTCAAGATGCGGCTTATCGTGAATCAGTTTTACCCGCTGCTGTGACCAAGCGTGTTGCGGTTGAAGCAGGCGTGACCGATGGTTGGTGGAAGTATGTAGGAACCAACGGGAAAATTGTAGGCCTCGACCGTTTTGGCGAATCTGCTCCAGCGGGTCAGCTTTTCAAAGAGTTTGGCTTCACCGTTGAAAACGTAGTCAAGAACGTAGAAGCAGTACTTTAGTTTTAAAAAAAATATAGAGTAGTTACACACATTATATTTGGAGAGAGGCCTCATCTTTAGATGCGCAATGCAGTCTATTATGTCGGGGTCTCAATCCACTTCTTCCGACTTTTAGGTGAACAACGTGAAAATGAATAATTTGACCAGAGGTGCATTTGCCTTATTGCTGTTAGCAAGTACCGCAGCAGGCGCAGATCAACAATATCCAGCTGCTGACTACCAACCTGAAGTGCTTTATCAGGACAGTGACTATATCGCCAAGAATAGCCCATCAGCAACAACAGCTAAGGCAACTGCTCCAGCTCCAAAAGATACTTCAAATACAGCGGCAACCAATGCGGTTGATTCGAAATATCCGGCTGCAAATTTTCAGCCGGAAGTTTTGTATCATGATCCTAATTACAAACCCTCTCAATCTGTTAAAGCAATAGTATCGAAAGAAGAAATTGGCTCGAATCAAGTCGAAAGTGTAAGCTCTACTTCCGCTAGTGAAGAAAAATCATCTATGTCGAGTTACCTGATTGGTTTAATCGTTTTTGCCTTGGCTGGATTTTATTTCTTCAAACGCAGTAAAGCTACTGTTCAGAAAAAAGCTCCAGCAGCAGTGCCAGCCAAAGCATCTTATGCGCTCACAACCGGTGTTGCAAAATACTTAAACAAAGTATCTGGCACTGGCGTTTCAAGGTATGTTGAAAAGCAAGTCAAATCCGCATCGGCAACCGCAACAACGGGTGTTGCTAAGTACATGGCAAAACAAGCAGCGTCATCAAAACAAACGGCAGCGAAAGCAGCAACTGGAGTTGAAAAGTACATGCGCGACCGGGGTTGATATCAATGGAACAGAATAACTTGAGTGGTTTGTTTTTTCCTGCTGTTGCAGGTTTGTTCTTTTTCATGAAACGACCTAAAGTAGAGGAAGTTGAAGAAGTTGAGACTGTTTACCCTGTTTATACAAGAGATCCTAGTGGACTTAGCGGCGTTGCCAAGTACCTTGATAAACAAGAAGCAGCATTATTGGCAAGCAAAGATGCAATGGAGCAAGAACATCAGGAACCTGTTCAACTAGTGAGTGGAGTTGCCAGATATTTAGAAAGTTGTATGCAAAATCCGACCAGTGGTGTGACTAAGTATTTGTTGAGACAGGCTTTATCAGCAAAACAAATTAAACAAACACTCAAGGAGGTTGAAGTAACCGGTGTTGAAAAATATTTAAAAAACAGAAAAGAAGCCCCAGGACTTAGTGGAGTAGCAAAATACCTGAAACATCAGGATAGTCTGCCACAACCCAGTAAAGTTGCCAAGTACTTGGCAAAACAAGCTATTTTAGCCACAACCCAAACAAATGAAATAAAACAATCTATAAAGCAGTTTGAAGCAACAGGTGTTGCCAAGTATCTACAACATCAAGAAAGCTTGCCTCAACCAAGCAGGGTTACAAAATATATGGCAAAACAAGCCGCTTTGGCCGCATTGCAGGTGAAAAAAGTTGAGGTTGTAACTGGCGTTGCAAAATATTTGCAACATCAAGAAAGCCTGCCACAGCCTAGCAGAGTAGCCAAGTACATGGCAAAGCAAGCTGCTTTAGCTGCGAAGCAAGTCAAACAACCTGTAGCGTTGGCTGGACCAACAGGGGTTGCCAAATATCTACAGCATCAGTCCAGTCTGCCGCAAATAAGCAGGGTTGCCAAGTATATGGTAAGGCAAGCTTTAGTCGAAAAGATAATACCCGTTGTGACTGAAACAGGTGTTGAAAAATACATGCGTCACCAGGGTTGATAAATCGCTGAGAAAAAGAGACAACAGTAATAGCAATACTAACAACGCTAACTGCTGTCCCTTTTTTCCTTGATATTGAGGTAGCCCTAAGTTAGATGTACTTCGATGATTGATGTTTCTCTAACCCTATAAACTCAGGCATGTGCGATTATATTTGATTATGACGTGCGATTATGCGAATTTTTTTAACTTAATAACTATAAAAGGTACCACTTATGGGAAAAAATTTACTAGAACAACTCAGAGAGGTCACTGTCGTTGTGGCAGATACCGGAGACATCCAGGCAATTGAAACCTTCAAACCTCGCGATGCAACCACAAACCCATCGTTAATTACCGCCGCTTCGCAAATGCCACAATACCAAGGCATTGTTGATGACACTTTGAAAGCTGCAAGAACAAGTCTAGGGAAAGCCGCGTCAGCTGCGCAAGTTGTTTCCCTTGCATTTGATCGTCTTGCTGTTTCTTTTGGGCTTAAGATCCTTGAGATTATTCCAGGCCGCGTATCTACTGAAGTCGATGCAAGACTCTCTTTCGACACTGAAGCTACCGTTGCAAAAGGTCGTGAACTGATTGCACAATACGAAGCGAACAATATAGGTCGTGACCGTGTATTAATTAAAATCGCCGCTACTTGGGAAGGTATCCAAGCTGCTGCGGTTCTTGAAAAAGAAGGTATTCATTGTAACCTGACCCTATTGTTTGGTATTCATCAGGCTATAGCTTGTGCAGAAAATGGCATCACCTTGATTTCTCCGTTCGTGGGACGTATTCTTGATTGGTACAAGAAAGATACTGGACGAGATTCTTATACGCCCGCAGAAGATCCAGGCGTAGTTTCAGTGACTGAAATTTACAACTATTACAAAAAATTTGGTTACAAGACTGAAGTAATGGGCGCCAGTTTTCGCAACGTCGGTGAAATTACAGAATTAGCTGGTAGTGATTTGTTGACTATTGCCCCTTCTCTGTTGGCAGAGTTGCAAGCGACAGAAGGTGATTTGCCTCGTAAACTGGATCCAGTGAACGCAGCTAAATTGTCAATTGAAAAAGTATCTATAGATAAAGCTACTTTCGACAAAATGCATGCTGAAAATCGTATGGCTACCGATAAATTGGCTGAGGGCATCAGTGGTTTCGCAAAAGCTTTGGAAGCACTTGAAGAGCTTCTTGCAGCTCGATTGGCTAGCCTGGAGGGTTAAGAAAGTTCCATGCCATTCAGTACTGTCTAGTTTTCATTATCATTATCTGAATGGCTTCGAATTTATCACTCTCAACGTAATAGACTGAAACAGGATTCCTAAATGTCACAAAATATTTTAGATGTAGTTAAACCTGGTGTTGTAACCGGTGAAGATGTTCAAAAAGTCTTTGCGATTTGCAAAGAAAACAAGTTTGCAATGCCGGCCGTTAATGTCATCAATACAGACTCAATCAATGCAGTATTGGAAGCAGCAGCAAAAGTCAAAGCACCAGTAGTGATCCAGTTCTCTAACGGCGGCGCTCAATTTGTTGCTGGTAAAGGCCTCAAGCTGGAAGGACAGCAAACAGCTATTCTGGGTGCTATCTCAGGTGCTCAACATGTACACCTGATGGCAGAAGCTTACGGCGTCCCCGTCATTTTACACACTGATCATGCGGCAAAAAAATTGTTGCCCTGGATTGATGGTTTGCTGGATGCCGGCGAGAAACATTTTGCTGAAAAAGGTAAGCCTCTATTCAGCTCACATATGCTGGACTTGTCTGAAGAAAGCCTGAAAGAAAACATCGAAATTTGCGGTCAATATTTAAAGCGCATGTCCAAAATGGGTATGACGCTTGAAATTGAATTGGGTGTTACCGGTGGTGAAGAAGACGGTGTCGATAACAGCGATATGGATCATTCCTTGCTGTACACACAGCCGGAAGATGTCGCCTACGCTTATGAAGAATTGAGCAAAATCAGTAATCGTTTCACTATTGCGGCCTCTTTTGGTAATGTGCATGGGGTGTACAAGCCAGGTAACGTTAAATTGACGCCTACCATATTGGACAACTCGCAAAAATATGTAACTGAAAAATACGGCGTACCTGCTAATACCTTGAATTTTGTTTTCCACGGTGGCTCAGGTTCTACAGCTGCAGAAATCAAAGAATCGATCAGCTACGGTGTTGTTAAAATGAACATCGATACCGATACCCAATGGGCTACTTGGGAGGGTATCATGAACTTCTACAAGCAAAACGAAGGTTATTTGCAAGGTCAAATTGGTAATCCTGACGGTGAAGACAAGCCTAACAAAAAATACTATGATCCTCGCGTTTGGCAACGTGCTGGGGAAGTGGGCATGGTAACTCGTTTAGAGCAGGCTTTCCAGGAATTGAATGCTGTAAATACTTTGTAATCCAAACGGACTATTCAATAAAAAAGCCGATGTTTTACATCGGCTTTTTTGTTTCTGGAATTAACTTGCTTATCATAGGCCAATTAGTAGCGCTTGGGTTAGTGGCTTTATCGGCCATAGGCATCAATTTAAGACATATAACGCGGCTAATTTAGTATAAATGAATTAGTAAATTCTCAGTTCATTTTAAAATTAAGATTTGTGTTCATCTCATTAATAATTGGCAAATAATTTATTTGATTAACTCAAGATAGCCATCTTTATAGCAGGGATAGCGAAATTGATAACCCAGGGCTTTTAATCGTTGATTATTACAACGCTTATTCATAACATAATGATTGTCGTTCACTTTAACCGTCGGTGGTTGACAGTTCATTTGTTCAGCGA
>Ga0302173_10001968_pt1 | contig 10103 bp, 10 predicted proteins | sample I_Fen_N3_1_FD_198785 | JGI IMG/M metagenome (GOLD analysis project Ga0302173, IMG submission 198785) | Peat permafrost microbial communities from Stordalen Mire near Abisko, Sweden - I_Fen_N3_1 | ecosystem: Environmental > Terrestrial > Soil > Wetlands > Permafrost | place: Sweden: Abisko... | reverse complement strand
TTATATTAATTTAATAGGTGCAAAAAATGAAAGAGTTAAAAGGTACAGAAACTGAAAAAAATCTCCATAGAACTTTTGCTGTTGAATCTAGAACTAATAACATTTATATAATGTTTGCTGAAATGGCGAGGAAAGAAGGCTATCAATGGATAGCTGAAGTTTTTGAAACAATTGCAGGTAATGAATTAGCACATTCAAGAGCATCCTATAAAAAATACTTATGCAATATCAAAGAAACTGAAAATAATTTAAAGTTTGGTATAATTAGAGAAGATGACGTTGCTGAACTTTATAAGGAATTTGAAAAAACAGCGATGGCAGAAGGTTTAGATGAAGTAGCACGATTTTATAAAGAATTAAGCGAAGCAGAAGAAGCTCATGTAAAAATTTATAATGACCTTCTTAATAGATTTGAAAATGGTGGTATATTTTATTCGGAACAAGCAATTTCGTGGGTATGCATGAACTGTGGATATATACATGAAGGAAAAATGGCACCAAAAGAATGTCCTTGCTGTGGATTTCAACAAGCTTATTTTAAGCCTAAATATAATCCGGAATAAGCGGAAATTAAATAAGTAGGGTATAAATAAAGGGGCATGGATGCAGAATATAGTTCAGCTGTGGTAGTATATACTTTATCACGTTAGCTATAGTAGGAATCTTTGTCCTTAATTTTAATGTATTTGTAATGGATGTAAATAGAAATAATTAAAGTTGCAAATAATATTGCAAAGTATAGAGAAAATATAAGAGGAGAAGATTTATGTACGATTATCCATTATACAGACCACCTAGTGAAGGAAATAGTCTTATAATACAAGCAACGTTAGGATGTTCTCATAATAAATGTAGTTTTTGTAATATGTATAAATCTAAGAAATTTATAATAAAGTCTGTGGAAGATATAAAAAGTAATATGGATTATTATAGACAAAAATATGAGAATGTGGAGAAAATATTTTTGGCTGATGGGGATGCGTTGATTATTTCAACAGAAGAATTAAAGGAGATATTAACATATATACAAAAGTTATTTCCTGAATGCAGTAGAGTTACGTTATATGGTTCACCAAAATCTATATTACTTAAAACGCTTAAGGAATTAAGTGATCTTAAAGCTTTAGGTTTATCTATGATATATATGGGAGTTGAAAGTGGAGATGATGAAGTCTTAAGTGATATAAATAAAGGAGTAAAAAGTGAAGAGTTGATTCAGGCAGCAAAGAAGGTTAGAGATGCAAATATATTATTATCAGTAACTGTTATAGCTGGTATTGGTGGAAGAGAAAAGAGTGAAAATCATGCAATTAAAACTGGTGAAATAATAAGTAGTATGTCTCCAGATTATTTAGGTGTATTGACGCTTATGGTGGAGGAAGAAACTGATTTATATAATAAAATTTTAAATAAAGAATTTGAACTCCTAAATGATAAAGAGGTTTTAAGTGAAATTAAGATTTTAATTGAACATATTCATGTAAATGAGCCAGTAATATTTAGATGTAATCATGCATCAAATTATATTTCATTAAGAGGAAATTTACCAAAGGACAAAGAAGCACTATTAAATCAAATTAAATATTATCAAGGCACCAATAAACTAAAAAAAGAAGAGGAAAGAAGATTATAGGATATTAGAAAAATAAATAATAGTAGAAAATGAAAAAGAACGGATAAGTTAAGTCCGTTCTTTTCTATTGATCAGAAACATTTTTAACAAATTCTTTATAATTATTACCCCAGTCAGTTAAAACCTCAAAAATAGGGTTAAGGGTTTGACCCATTTCACTTAAACTATATTCTACTTTCATAGGAATTTCATCAGCATAAGTTTTACGATTTATAATGCCATCATCTTCTAGAGAACGAAGATTTTCAGTTAGTACTTTTTTACTTATGTTCTCAATTCCATTAAGTAAGTCAGTAAAACGCTTAGATCCTGTTAGTAGGTTTCTTAAAATTAATAATTTCCATTTATTGCCTATAACACCAACAGTAGTTGCTACTGGACACTGTGGTAACTCTTTATTAACAACCATATGATTACTCTCCTTTCATATTTTTAGGTTACAAAAAGGTAACAAGGGCACATTAAAGTGCCGTATTTACTATTATAGCTTACGCAATTATTATATAAACAGAGGCGAGATAAAGCAACTAAAAATTAATCTTTGCGCAAGTCTCAATAATTAGATAATGAGGTGGAGGTGAATATAATGGGTAAAATTAATATGTTAAATGCATGGTCAGAAAACAGTGAATTCTTCGGAAGAAGAAGTGCTCAAGGTTATTTAAATTCTGGTAAAGCTTCATTTGCAGTAAGCGGTTCTTGTGGCTCTGCTTGTGGTGCAGGAGATGATAAAAATCCAGATCCAAAACCAAGTGCATGTGGTTCTGCATGCGGTGCCGGTGACAAGTAGTAATTGGCTAAGTAAAAAATAAGTAATATCCTCGATTTTGGCAGAGATGTCTAAATCGAGGATATCAAATTATAAAGATTAATAAGGATGTATCTGTTGGCTTAGAGCTGACGGTTTAGATAAATTTAGCTTTACTAAGAAAGGTGAGTGAACATTATGGAACAGTATTTTGCGTTTCAATGGCATATAACAGACATTTGTGATCAACGCTGTGAGCATTGTTACATTTTTTCAGAAAATAATAATATTCCTATTATAGAGATGTCCTATGAAAATATAGAAGCAGTATTAAAAAACTGCACGGATATGTGTAAGAAATTGAATAGAATCCCATACTTTTATATTACTGGTGGTGATCCGATTTTACATAAAGACTTTTGGAAGATGCTAGAGATGTTCAAAGCTAATAATATTGCGTTTGGAATACTTGGGAATCCATTTCATTTAACCGATGAGGTTTGTAAAAAATTAAAATATTACGGATGTGACAAGTATCAACTTTCTATTGATGGACTTAGAGAAACTCATGACTCTATCAGAAAGCTTGGCTCATTTGATACTACTATAGAAAAAATAAAATGCATCAGAAATGCAGGGATTAAGTGTGCAATAATGACAACAGTATCAAAAACAAATAAGGAAGAGATACCTGAAATAATTGATCTTGTAGTTAAAAATAATGTTGATATATTTGCGTTTGCAAGATATTCTCCTACAAGTCTTGAAAAGAGTGCTATGCATATTGAAGCGAAGGAATATAAGGAGTTCCTCGAGGTAGTTTGGGAAAAGTTTGAAGAGTATAAAGATTCTGATACGACTTTTAACTTAAAAGATCATTTATGGACTTTATTCCTATATGAAAAGGGACTATATACTATACCAGAAGATTTAGATGAGAATACAATATATGATGGCTGTAACTGTGCAAATTGTCATATGACTATTTTACCGAGTGGCGATGTTTATGCATGTAGAAGAATGGAAAGTTTAATTGGAAATGCATTTTCGGAAAGTATGGAAGATATTTTTTTAGGTGAAAAGATGGATAAATATAGAGAATATGATAAGTTTGAAAAGTGCTCAAAATGTGAACTTCTAAGATTCTGCAGAGGGTGTCCAGCAGTAACGTACGGATATACACATAATTCTTATGCAGCAGATCCACAATGTTGGAAAGAAATATAGAGATAAACTTTTATTAAAAATGAGTTTATAGTTAATTCATATAGGATAAGTTTGGTAAATTATAATAAAGTTGGAAGGCGAAGTTAGTAATATGAAAGCAGTTGTTCTTGAAAGAACATGTAAATCAGAAGAAATGATTGTAAAAGATGTACCTATTCCAGCGGTTAAACCTGGATGGGTTTTAGTAAAAATAAAGGCTTTTGGAATTAATCGTTCTGAAGTTAGTTTAAGAAGTTATGAAGCGGATGCACCATATATTAAGTTGCCAAGAATACCTGGAATAGAATGCGTTGGAGAAATAGTAGATCCATCTGACAGTAATTTTAAAAACGGACAACGTGTGGTAGCTCTCATGGGAGGAATGGGAAGAAGTTTCGATGGAAGCTATGCAGAATATGTGCTATTACCAGTTAGCCATGTATTTAGTGCAAATACAGAGTTAGATTTAGATTGGACAGAGATGGCGGCAATACCGGAAACATTCTTTACAGCTTATGGGTCATTGTATGATTGTCTCCAAATTCAGTCAGAGGATATTGTTTTAATTCATGCAGCAACCAGTGCATTAGGATTTGCAGCGATACAACTAGCAAAATCTATTGGATGCACAGTAATTGGAACAACAAGAAAAGAAGAAAGACTTGAATTCTTAAAAGAAATAGGAGCAGATTTTGCAATGTTAGATGATGGAACATTATCGAAGCAGGTAATGAAAGCATTTCCGAGTGGAATCACAAAAATATTGGAATTAGTGGGGGAAGCTTCAATAGAAGAGACTTCTAAGTTATTAAAAAAACATGGAATTATATGTTCAACAGGTCAGCTTGGGGGGAGTTCCATGCAAGGGTTTGATGTGATTAAATCAATACCTAATGGAGTATATTTATCTTCATTTTATAGTAATTACCCAACACAAGAAATTATAGATGAAATATTTAATCATATAAAGCAATACAATTTGAAACCACACATTTCAAAAGTATTTACCTTAGATGAAATTGCAAAAGCCCATATACTAATGGAAGAAAATAAGGCAAATGGAAAAATAGTTATTTTAGTTAATTAAATAGAGACTGTCCAAAGGGAGGTACTGAAAATGTTAAAAGAAAATGGAGAACAATTACTAAAAAAATTTGCAGATAATGCATATCCAAAAGCTGTTACAAAAGTTATAAGTGGTATTTATCATGTTATGGGATATGGCCATAGTAATTCAATTATTATAGAGGCGGAGAACTCAGTTATTCTGATTGATACTCTTGATACAGATGTAAGGGCTGAAAATCTAAAAAAGTTAATAGCTGAGATTACTGATAAGCCAGTAAAAACTATTATTTTCTCTCATGGTCATCCTGATCATCGAGGAGGTTCAGGTACTTTCAGCGATACTAATCCTGAAATTATAGCATTTGCACCAAAGAGACCAGTACTTGCTCGTACACCTGAATTAAATGATATACTTAACAAGCGTACTTCTTATCAATTTGGATATAAGCTATCTGATGAAGAGGTAATTTCTCAAGGGATTGGGATTCGTGAGGGATTTACTGTTGGAGAAGGAAAGTATTCATTTGCTCCAGCTACAACAATTTATAATGAAGAAAAAGTAATTCGTAACATAGACGGTATCAACATAGAAATGATATCAGCAGTTGGAGAAACAGATGATCAAATGTTTATTTGGCTACCAGATAGTAAAGTAATTTGCTGTGGAGATAATTATTACGGTTGTTGGCCCAATTTATATGCACTACGTGGTAGTCAATATAGAGATGTAAATGCTTGGGTTGAAACTCTTGATTTAATATTATCATATCCAGCAGAATATGTTTTACCAGGTCATACCAAACCTTTAATTGGAAGAGATACTGTACAAGAAGTGCTCTCAAACTTTAGAAATGCAATTAATTATGTACTAGAAGAAACACTAAAGGGGATGAATAAAGGATTAACAGCAGATGAACTTTCAAGTAATATAAAGTTACCTGAAAATTTATTAAGTTTGCCATACTTAGGAGAGTTCTATGGTACTGTGGCATGGTCTGTTCGTAGTATTTTCAATGGTTATATGGGATGGTTTGATGGCAATCCAACAAATTTAAATAAATTACCACCTAAAGAATATGCATTAAAAATGATAAATCTAATTGGTGATGAGGAAAAAGTAATAACAGAAATAAAAAAATCTTTGGAAAATAAAGAAGCACAGTGGGCAATTGAGCTTTGCGACTTGTTAATAGGTGCAGATAGAGAAATTAAAACTGGGAAGCAATTAAAAGCTGAAGGATTAATGGCATTATCAAAACTTGAAACCAGTGCAAATGGAAGACATTATTATATTGCTTGTGCTAAAGAATTATTAGAAAGGTAATATTATAAAATAATGATTTTTCTATATCTTAAATATTAAGTTAATATTTTTATAATCGATAATTAAATAAGAGTATAGTTACGACAGATTTTATAGAAATTAAATTATAGAAATGGGGGAATGTTTTGAGTTTAAGTGTGAGTTCATTAACCCAATTTAATAATAACAATAGTTTTATTAATAGGACATCTAGTGTATCTAACAATTTGTATAAAAAACAAAATTATGTAAATGATTTATATAATAAAACTAATAGTTATAGCAGTAATTTAAATAGCACTAATAATGTTTCAAATTTCAATGAAACATATTCTAAAAAATTAAGTGAACTTAAACAATATACAAGTGATTCTAAAGATTTTCATTCTGATTTTGTTGAAAAATTTTCAGATTTAAAAAAAACATCTAATTCGTTAAAAGCTAATGGATCTGGTTCAGTATTTCAAGCTAATACCTATGGAAGTAATGATACAAGTGTAGTATCTATATCAAAGACTGGTAGTTCTGATACTAATGATTATAAAGTTGAAGTTAATCAATTAGCAACAGGAAAGTCAATATCTACTGATGAACTAGCTTCAAGCGGAAATGAATTAGTGGAGTATGGCAGTATATCAATAAATAATGGTCAAAAATCGTATAGTTTTGATGTTAATAATAATGATGCTTTAAACAACAAAGATGCTATAAATAAGATAGCAGAAAAAGTTAATAAAGCGGGAATAGGTGTAAAAGCTACATTAGAAGAAAAAGATGGGAAAAGTTCATTGAAATTAGAGTCAACTACAACAGGAGAAAATTCAAAATTGTCAGTTGCATTTGAAAATAATTTAAGCAAGGAATTAAATGTTAAATCTACACAAGAAGGAAAAAATGCGAAGTATAAAGTTAATGATGCAGAGTATTCTTCTGAAAGTAATAGTATAAATTTAAGTAATGCAGTTAAGGCAACCTTAAATAATGTTGGAAAGGCGGAAGTCTCATCTAATAATATTGATAGTAAAAAAATTGTTGATGCAGTTAAAACATTTGCTGATGATTACAATAAAGTGGTAAATTTTTTAAGCGATAATTCAAGCAAATCTACTGAACTTGAAAATTTAGCTGATTCTTTTGGACTAAATAAATATAGTAGCAGCTCCTTAGAAGATATAGGAGTTACAGTTGGATCGAATGGAAAACTTTCTGTAAATGAAAAGAATCTAAAATTTGCAATTGGTAAGGATTATAAACATGTTAAAGATGTTTTAGGTGATTCTTCAGGAACAGCTAATCAAACGTATACTAAAGTGCAGGATGCTATGAATAATTCTAAAAATTTATATCCTAGTTTTCAATTTACGTCTAGTGATAGTTCAATACATTCATATAATAATATTAATAATATATATGGACAGTATAATTCAATGTATTCAAGTGGAGTCTTCTTAAATTCACTAATATAAAATGTATAGATGAAACCAAAATAGTAGCAGATACATTTGTGGTTATGCTACTATTTTTTTGAGGTTTTTTCTATAATAATCACATTAGGGAGGTGAAAGAAAATAACAAGTCAAAGATGCGAAGAAAAGTTCTTATATGCAGCATAGCTGCTCTTTCTTAATGTGTATATTTTGTGTCAGACAAGGAGATAAGGCTTGATCATAGCCGGCTATTAGTAAGTCTTAATGACGAAGTATGACGCAAAATAGACTAGCATACTGACTTGTTATTTTCTGGAACCTCCCTTAGAAAGGAGATTACATGAAGGAGAGTTTTCAAAGTAAATTAGCAAAATATCTATTACGGATAATTAAACTAAATAAAATGTGGAAATTAACTGGTATAGAGTTGGAAAAGAGTATAGAGAAAAAACAATTATTAGAAAGTCATAGACCACCTAAAAGAATTAAAAATAGATATAATATTATAAAGAGTGAGATTAATGGGCATTTTTATTATGTAATGAAACCATTGAAAAATATAGGTACTAAACATATTCTTTTTCTTCATGGGGGAGGCTATGTATATGAACTTTGGGATATATATTGGATATTTTTTAGCAAGTTTATTGATGATTTAGGGTGTACCATAACTATTCCAATTTATCCGTTAGCTCCTCAACATGGACATGAAGAAGTTTTTAATATGATCGTACCAATATATGAACAACTTATTTCAAAAGTGAAATTTCAAGATATAACAATTATGGGTGATTCAGCAGGTGGGGGGATGAGCCTTGCTTTAGCAGAGCTTTTAAAAGAAAAAAAAGTTCAACAACCAGGGAATATAATTCTTATATCTCCATTTTTAGATATGTCAATGAACAATCCTGAAATACACGAAGTAGAAAATCTTGATCCGATTTTAGCAGTCCCAGCCCTAAGCTACATTACAAAATGGTATGGAGGCAAAAAAGGTTCAAATAACTATCTAGTTAGTCCAATATACGGTAACTTTGAAGGTCTAGGCAAGATTAGTTTATTCACGGGGACTAATGATATATTATATCCAGATGCTAAGAAGTTTAAAGCATTAGCAGATGAAAAGGGAATAGAAATAAACTATTATGAATATGCTTCTATGATACATATTTGGCCTTTATTATCTTTTCCTGAATCAAAGAAAGCAATTGGAGAAATTATTGAAATTATAAAATCATCCTAGAGAGTATATTCTATTGCATTATGGTGTTACTATTTTTGTTAAATATATTATTGACAGTATGGACATTCTTTTGTAAACTTATTAAGATGATAAGGGAGTAGTTAACACAAAAAAGATTGTGTAATAAAGTCAACATACTGATAATTTTTTATCTGGCTTTATTTTAAATAACGAGACTTATCTACAGTAGATAACTGTAGATAAGTCTCTTTTTATTGCTTCCAAAATTTAGAAGATGAAGGGGATAAAACATGGGATTAATTCAATTATCTATTATTGCGGTTGGTTTATCAATGGATGCATTTGCAGTAGCCATTTGCAAGGGATTGTCTATGAAGAAGATTAGTATTAAGAAAGCAGGAATCGTAGGATTGTATTTTGGAATATTTCAAGCTGGAATGCCTTTGCTTGGATATTTTCTAGGAGTACAGTTTCAAAGTAAAATTACATCTATTGACCACTGGATAGCATTTGTATTACTTGTACTTATTGGTATAAACATGATTCGAGAGTCAAGAAAAAAATACTGTGAGGAGATTGCAGTCGAAATTATGATTGATGAGAATACAGATGATTGCGTTTGTAAAAGGAATGTTGATAATCCACTTGCTTTTAAAAAAATGTTAGCTTTAGCAGTTGCAACAAGTATTGATGCTTTAGCAGTAGGTGTAACTTTTGCATTTCTTAAAGTAGATATTGCTTCAGCAGCTTCAACTATTGGAATTGTTACGTTTGCATTGTCAATGATTGGTGTAAAAATAGGACATGTATTTGGTACAATATATAAATCAAAAGCAGAACTTATTGGTGGATTAATTTTAATACTTATGGGTACTAAGATTTTATTTGAGCATTTAGGCATGATTAATTTTTAATAACAAGTTATATAAAAAATATTATATAGGCACATGAAAGAAAATAATCTAGCAGATGGACTTGCTGCTTTTTTTGATTGTACCTAAACCATTGAAGTTATAAGTAATTTGGGGCTGTTAAATATTTTTACCTTTAATCAAAATATTAATAGTCCTAAATTTTTAATTAAAAGTAGGAAGAGTATTATATAAGACAGAAAGGACAATTGCGGGAAAAAACTTAATTAAATACGGAAAGTGAATGCTAAACTATCTTTTCTAAGTTAAATTTATTCATAATCAGTTTCAGGGGATTTTTTGAATATTTTTAATAAACGTAAATAGTGATTTGATTCACGTAAAGTATGGTCACCTAATAATGGTATTATTATAGATTTAATTTTACATTCTACTAATCCTTGGGTACCTTGAGCTTTAAACTTACTTATAGCAACAGTTGCTTTATAACTGTCATCAGTAACTTCGGAAAGTGGTGGTATTGACTTATCCATTGACTCTATTGCCTCTCTTGTTAATTTATCAAACATATGTCCAAAGTTATTTGCTGTATTTATTAGTTCATCCTCGGTTGGATCAAGAAGTCCACGTATAAATACTGAA
>Ga0302173_10001964_pt1 | contig 10113 bp, 9 predicted proteins | sample I_Fen_N3_1_FD_198785 | JGI IMG/M metagenome (GOLD analysis project Ga0302173, IMG submission 198785) | Peat permafrost microbial communities from Stordalen Mire near Abisko, Sweden - I_Fen_N3_1 | ecosystem: Environmental > Terrestrial > Soil > Wetlands > Permafrost | place: Sweden: Abisko... | reverse complement strand
ATCTCCCATTTGCGAGTCATTACACATCATTGGATATTCCATATCTGCAAATCCCTGAAAAGCGGTCATTTTAGAAAACGGATATGGAACTCCCGGCCAATTATTAGAAAAATAATCTAAAGCATATTGATTGTTTTTTACCGAATTCACAAAATCGGTTCCTTTTATATCATAAGCGGCCTGAACGCTTGCTCGACGATTTGTTTTTTTATCAACCAAAACGCTGCTTGCATCCCATAAATAATGATCACTTAAACCGAAACAAACATCTGAAATGTTATTGGCTTCAAATTTCCAGATATTCCAATCATTTTGTTTTGTTACTAGTCCACCTTTCAATTCTTGTTCGTTTGCAACATGCAAAATTTCATCTGTTAGATACGATTTTTTCAAACGAGCCGAAAACTCGGGTTGCAAGACCTCATCAGGATTTAAGAAATCTCCTGTTGCGTAAACAACATAATTTTTAGGCGCCTTTACAGAAAAAGTATAATCATTAAAATCATTGTAAAACTCCTGACGATCCGTATGCGGCAATCTGTCCCATTGGTTATAATCATCATAAACACTTACACGTGGATAACTGTAGGCCACAAAAAAAGTAGTTTCGTCTATTTGTCCTTCTCTTCCACTCTCTTTAGACAATGGATAATTCCAATCAATAGCAATTGTAACTTTTGTATGCGGAAGAATAGGTTTGTTTAATTTCACATTCCCAACAGTTCCCCAGCTTTTTGCATCTTCTTTATAAAGGTCATCACCAATTTTTAAGGAAGTAATCGTTAAACCATCACTCAAAAAATCTGCGCTAACATTCCCACTTCTTGGAGCTGAAGGTTTATGTAAATTATTTACAAATCTAATTACTAAATCCTTTAAGGTTTCGTTACTATTATTCTCATAAACAATAGTTTCTGTTCCGCTTACAACTCTTGTTTTTGGATCTACTGCAATTTCCATGGTATATTTCCCATGATTTTGCCAATAGCTTTTACCTGGTTTTCCGTCCATCGAGCGCGTACCTTTAGCATAAGCCTCTTTTATATTTCTTGGCATATAAAGTTCTTGTGCAAAGCTCGTTTGAGCCAAAAACACAAAAGCAATAAGTGCAAATTGAAATGTCTTTTTTTCCATAAAGTCATTATATCTTTTAATGATTAAATTAAGTTTATAATATTAGTGGATTTTTTTAACTTAAAGTTACATTTCTTTTTAAAAAATAATCTGGTAAATTTATTTAGGCATAAAGTTGTAATAATTTACAATGAATTGAATAAATAAAAAAAAATCATTCTTCTCTAATTTTAGAGCTACTTATGGAGATCACTCTTTTCTTGGAATGACAAAAAAGAAGATCGTAAAAAACCTTAGCAACTTTGCAGCTCCAAAAAAGAAAAACCGCCTAATTCTAAAAGAAAAAGACGGTATCTACAATTAATATATAACCTGATAACTACAAAATATAATCGGTGTTAATAAAATTCGATTCCTTGCTGTTTAGCAATTCCTGCAAAATTTCATTGTTATAAGCGATATCTTTTGAGGCTACGAACGTACGAATTGAGAATGAACGCAAAGCATCTGGAATACTTAAAGTACCTACAGCAGAATCTTTACGACCTGTAAATGGGAAAGCATCCGGGCCTCTTTGGCAAGAACTGTTGAGGTTTACTCTACAAACTAAATTTACTAAAGCATCAATAAGCGGTGCCAAAGTTTTAATGTCTTTACCAAATAAACTTACTTGTTGTCCGTAATTTGATTCGGCCATATCGTTTAGTGGTTCTTTGATATCTTTAAAAGCAATTACTGGAATAACGGGTCCAAATTGCTCTTCATGATAAACACGCATTTCTTTATTTACCGGATATAAAACTGCTGGAAAAATAAAGTTATCAGTATGTTTTCCGCCTTTTTCATTCAAGATTTTTGCACCTTTATGTTTAGCGTCATCAATTAATCCCTGAATATAATGTGGCTTATCTGATTCTGGAAGCGGCGTTAATGAAACTCCTTTTTCCCAAGGATTTCCAAACGCTAGTTCATCCACTTTTTCGGCAAAACGTTTATTAAATTCTTCAACAATAGATTCATGTACATACAATACTTTTAAAGCCGTACAACGTTGTCCGTTAAACGATAAAGTTCCTGCAATACATTCCTGAATAGTCAAATCTAAATCGGCATCTGGTAAAATAATCGCTGGATTTTTGGCTTCAAGACCTAAAATCAAACGCAATCTGTTTTTATTGGGATGCTGATCTTGCAAAGCAATTGCCGATTTACTGTTTCCAATTAATGCCAAAACATCAATTTTTCCAGATTTCATAATTGGCGAAGCTACTTCACGACCACGTCCGTAAACGATATTAATAACTCCTTTTGGAAAACTGCTTCTAAACGCTTCCAACAATGGCGAAATACATAAAACACCATGTTTGGCAGGTTTAAAGATTACGGCGTTACCCATAATCAAAGCCGGAATTAATAATGAAAATGTTTCGTTTAGAGGATAATTGTAAGGTCCAAGACATAGAACAACTCCCAGAGGTCCACGGCGAATCATAGCATTTACACCCTGTACTTTTTCAAAGTGCGAGCTACGTCCGTTTAATTCTTTGTAGCTGGTAATAGTGTCATATATATATTCGACCGTTCTATCAAATTCTTTTTGAGAATCTCCCAATGATTTTCCAATTTCCCACATCAAAAGTTTAACTACTTCTTCGCGAGTTTCTTTCATTTGCTTCACGAAATTCTCCATACATTTTATACGATCAGCTACTTTCATAGTTGGCCATAAACCTTGTCCCATATCATAGGCAGCACAAGCAGCGTCGACAACTTCGTGTGCTTCTTTTTCTCCCATAAACGGAATCGATCCTAATAATGTTGGTGTATATTTCTCTGTAGACGAAATTGTCGAAAACACAGGCGTAGTTTGTCCTGCCCAATGTTTTAATTCTCCGTTTACAAGATAAGTCTCTTGATTGATAAGGGATTTAATTTGAAATTCTTCGGGTATTAAACTCATAATCTGGTTATTTTTATTTGGTTATTTAATAGCGCATTAAAGAAAAAAGAGGCATTTTGTGCCTCTTTTTTACTTTTTTTATGGATTCACAGTTTCACCTTCCCAATCCAGAATTCCGCCAAGTAAATTATAGGCATTTTCGATACCTAATTCATTCATAATTTGGCATGCTTTCGCACTTCTGGCTCCAGAACGGCAGTACACATAATAATTTTTGTTTTTATCTAACTCTTCGATTTCATAAATGAAACCCTGACCTTTGTTAATATCAATGTTTAAGGCATTCTCGATATAACCGTCATTAAATTCGTCTTCAGTTCTTACGTCAAGTATAACTGCATTCTCGTCAGCAGCTAGTTGAGCAACCCAATCTTCTTGTGATAAATTCATAATAAATGTGTTTTTGTAAAATTACGACGTTTCTATTAATTAAAAACGTGCCAAATGCGATTTCGATTATTATTCTCAGAAAACGTTTTAGAGAAAGTATTATAATCAGTGAAAGACAAATTTACTTACTATTTTTAAAAATATACTCTATAAACTCGATAGAAAATAGGATTTTTTCATTTACATAAAATGCATCTTAAATATAGTTTTCTCACAATTTATACCACAACAATCTACTATCTTTGTAATAAATTATAAGTTTTAATCTTATTTTGATAAAATTAAACGACGCGAATATTTTTTTTGCCACAGATTAAAACGATTAAAATGATTAAAATTGTTCGCCACGAATTGCACTAATTTTCACAAATTAAATCGTGTTGATTCATAAGGTTGCTTCGCCTGTTCGTTATCGCTCAGGTCGTGACAAAAAAACCTGTGCAAACCAGTTCAAACCGTAAAATCCGTGGGCTATTAATTCTCACCTATTAGCAATGCAAAATTCATTAAAAAACATCTTCCCTAATTTCTCCAACGAACTTATTTCGACTATCGAAGAAAACGGAAATCTTCAAAATTTTGAAGCCGGAACGATCTTAATGCGAACCGGACAATATATTAAAAACACGGTTTTAATTACCAAAGGAAAGATCAAAATCTACCGTGAAGACGAAGATGGTGGCGAATTTTTGATGTATTACTTACAACCGGGTCAAGCCTGCGCCATTTCGATGATTTGCACTGCCAAAAGCGAAAAAAGTCAAATTATGGCAAAAGTCGTAGAAGATGTTACAGTTATGATGATTCCGCTGCAAATGATGGACAAATGGATGATGGAGCACAGAACCTGGTACGAATTTGTAATAGATACTTATAGAAGTCGCTTTGAAGAAGTTCTCGAAGTTGTCGATAATATCGCTTTTAGATCTATGGACGAACGTTTAGAGTTTTACTTAAAACGCCACTCTGATACTTGTGGCTGTCAGGAGGTAAATTTATCACATCAAGAAATTGCTTCCGAATTAAATACTTCCAGAGAAGTCGTTTCTAGATTACTCAAAAAAATGGAACAAAGAGGTTTAGTCAAACTCAACCGCAACCAAATTGAGCTTTTAAAATAGTTTTTTCAGCCACAGATTTAAAGGATTAGACAAATTTATTATTCATTAGCTAATGTCAGTTCGAGCAGAGTCGAGAACCCGCAAAGCATCTCGACTCCGCTCGATGTGACAGCCAAAAAAAATCCGTGTTAATTAGGGAAATTCGTGTTTAATAAACCTTCTGTGATAAATGTTACTGTGAATCTCTTTTTAACAAAGCACCTTTGCGTAAAACAAATACAATGGAATACGCAGGTTATTTTGCTTCAATCATTATCGGGATTTCACTAGGCTTAATTGGCGGCGGCGGCTCGATATTGACTATTCCTATTTTAGTATATTTATTTAAAGTAAATCCGGAGCAAGCCACATCTTACTCCTTATTTATTGTAGGCTTAACAGCTATGTTTGGGAGTTATAGCCATTACAAAATGGGAAATTTAAAACTAAAATCGGCTTTGTACTTTGCCATTCCGTCTGTAATTTCGATTCTGATTATTCGTGAAGTAATTTTTCCAAAAATTGCTAATACACTCTTTTCTATAGCATCTTATTCTGTTTCCAAAGACTTTCTTATTATGTTCGTCTTTTCTATACTGATGATTACGGCGGCAATATCAATGATTCGAAAAAACAAACCCGAAGTAAAAGCAACCGAAACCAATTATATTCAACTAAGTATAATAGGTTTTATAGTTGGAATTATAACCGGATTCCTTGGCGCTGGTGGAGGATTTTTGATTATTCCTGCCCTGCTCTTTTTTGCCAATTTACCCATGAAGCAAGCCGTTGGCACATCATTATTAATTATCACTATAAATTCCTCCATAGGTTTTGGAGGCGATTTATATATAGGAACTCCAATAGATTATACCTTCTTAATGGGAGTTTCGGCAATGGCACTTCTAGGAATGTTAATTGGAAGCCAGCTTTCTAAAAAAATCGACGGAGCAAAACTAAAACCTCTTTTTGGTTGGTTTGTTCTCGTAATGGGCTTATATATTATTACAAAAGAAGTTTTATTTTAATTTGAATTTAGTAATTTAACTTGTAGAGTAGTCTTTGTCAGGGTTTAAAACTTTGACAAAGATGAAAACATTACAATTTCATCTAAAAAGAAATGGAGAAACATTACTGCCTCTCCATTCTTTATTTTTATTTCCACCAGTGATAATAATTGTGTAATCCGTCATATTCAAATCCACAACGCGGATATAACTTGTTTCCTATATCATTTGTTTTTTCAGTTTCCAGCATCAAACCACAAGCATTTGTTTCCTCACACCATTGTTTACTTCGGTCAATTAAAGCTACCGAAAGTCCTTTGCCTCTAAAATCAGGATGCACAAAAAGATCACTCAACAACCATTGTTTTTGCAGTTTTGTGTAATGAAATAATTTGTACAGTTGTACAAAGCCAACAGCTTTTTCGCCTACAATTACTAAAAAAATATCCGATTCATTGTTTAATAATCGTTCTTTCAGAAATGCTTTTCCTTTTTCGACATCAGATTCCTGACGGTAAAAAACACGATAAAGATTAAAAAGTATTGCTGCTTGGTCAAGATCTTCAATACTTGCTTTTTTGATTTTGTAATCCATTGTTTTTAAATATTTTGATTAAAAAGCGAAAATATTTCAAAGACCAAACTTCTTTACAGTCCAGTTTATATAAAACAAGATCGTCCAGTATTTAAAACCTCAAAAAGAGCATTCTATAGTAAATGCATATCTATAAAAATAAAAACATAAATCAATTCTTACATGAGTTTTAAGAGTTACTGAACTTCAGTACAAACGATAGCGCGGATTTGCAATCCGTGCCCTCAATCTACGTCCGACAAAAAAATATAATATTTGATTATTGGATTTTTATATTTTGGGTGTTCCCTAGGTTCGGGTACATCTTCTTTTTTGCAAGACACATTTTACATATGATCAGTTACCTTTATCAATTCGATTTTTGCAACCTGCATAATTAATTTTTTACCTTGATTAGTCTCTTCAAATATTTCTTCCCTTTTAATCTCAAGTTTTAAATCTCCCATTTCTAATAATTCTAAAATATCTTTTGCCATTACTCTAATCAGTTCCCATTCTTGACTTGTGTCAAGTGAAAAATTATTCCATATACCTTTCAATCCATCTTCGCTTCTATTATCTAGAAACAAATCTAACTCATTAAGTTTTTCAAGCTGAAGATTTGTTAATAAATTAAAGTTTATATATGATTCAACAACTGACGTAAAATATGACTCAAAATCTATTGCCATTTCATCACAAATTGCTCCGTAACCAATAATTTCTGCTTGTCTTTCAGAATTACTCGAAAGAGTTATCAAGGTTTTAATTAATTCACCGAAATTCCAAAAAGCTAGATTCTTTTCGTCTTGTAAATCGTTTTTTCCATAATCATAAGTTGGATTAAATTCCATTATTTCCTCTAATTAATTTAATTATACATCTTAGTTTGTATTAAATATAACAGCATCTACCACAACACATCAAATAGTCGTCTTACATATTATTTGCTCTACTCTAACCAAATTTACATAATATTCTGACTAAAGTAACATATATTAAAAATAGAAAACCAGTGGATAAAATAATCAACTATACATATATTTAATTCGTGCAGCTAGATATCCGTCTTATATTTTCTTAGTCTAAGATGCAAGGAAAAGAATACCGTTTTAAACAAAGTTTACTGAATTCTAAAAAAGTAACCGCTAATATACACTTGAGTAAAAAAAGAATTTTCTAGCATTGAAACTTTTTTATCATCGAGATAAACTACTTTTGGTATTACAAAGAATAATCTTATAAAGAATGAAAAAACAAATAATAGTACTTTTATTATTCACCTTCTCCCTTTTCGCACAAGAAACAGATAATTTGAAAACCGAAAAAATTGATATTGAAAGCGGAGCAATCACTAAAAAATACAATAGCGATAATAAACTTGAAAGTTTTTCAGTCGACATTTCGGCTGCTTATTATGGTAATTCAATATTTTTTACCAAAGAAAAAAACACGATCGTTATTAAGAATACTATAGAAAACGACGCCGTAATAAAGATATATGTTAAGGATCAAAAAAAGGTTAGTGATTTTTTTTACAAAGATGTCCTTATTTCCTCTGTAGAACTTTTCGATTTTAAAATGGGCAATTTACCCTCAAATAGCTTGATCTACGGTAAAATATTAGACAACGAAAATTACAGTTATTCATCTAAAAATTATTCACCCAAACTCCCCGAAGGCGATTATGAAAAAAGCTATAAATTATATCTTTTCCTAAAAACTTCAGAAAACAACGTAAACATTGATTTACTTTTTAATGAAATCGCAGATTTTTTCTCGCAGGAAGATGCACTTCTAAGAATTTATTTAAGCAAGTATAGAGATAAAATACAATCTGAATCGGAAGAAAAGATAACTACCTATTTAACAACTGACGAATTGGGCAAAATTAAAAGTGGTATTTTATGGACCAAAAAATCTCCCAACAGTGGTCAATATCAAATATACAGCGAAGGAAAAATAATCAAATCTGGAGCCATCGATTTAACGGCTTTTCAAAAAGTCTTTACTTCTTATATTAATGGCAAAACTAATTTTTAATAAATTAAAGTTTTTATATAATTGACATTTTGGCTAAAGCCATATTCTTTATAATTAAAAAACCGTTGGTTAAAACCAACGGCTAGTTATATAATAATTCGCAAAAATTTGCACAGTTATTTAGCCCCCATTCGCCCTTAAAAGCTAAAACATAATTATTCAATCATAGTTTTTCGTACCATGATATGGCAAAGTCTCTTTATAGCACGTTTAAAAAAAACATTAAAAAACTTATAATTAATTTTCAATTGGATGCTCAAACAGCCAAATAGAATCCTCTGCCTTTGTTGTGTAATTCCATGATTTCTTTCTGTCAATATCTTTTGAAATCATTAATTTATTATTCTGAAGTTTCCAATTTTCACCATAAAACTTTAAAACATGAATAACATTTTTTACGTGAATGTCTGATAGCATATTTGGCGATTCTATAAGCCTATTTTGCTTGAAAACAATTGGAATATATTCTCGAAATTGATACTCAGAAATTCTTTTTTCCCAGATTTCTTTCTGCACATTATGAATTCTATCACTATTAAAATACCATTTTTGGAAAACAAAAATACATGTCCCAAACAGCAAAAAAACAACTGTCAAAATCTTTAAAGCTTTTTTCATTTTTGATTATAAATTGAATAGACGTTGGTTTTAACCAACGGAATATGTAATAACGTTTCTTGGCTTTAGCCAAATATACATAACAATTTAATGAAAGCCTCATCTCTAAAACAAAAAAACCGGTGGTTAAAACCAACGGCTATTTATATAATGATTTGCAAAAATTCGTGAATTAGTAGCAAATAAAAAATCAATGTTCGCCATATCCAACCTCATCCATTTTACCACTAAAAACGCGATACTGAACAATTAGATAAACAATTACCAGAAACAAAGCGATAAAAAACCAACTCATTCCGGCATTTAAACCATATTCTCCTGCGGCAGTATTGTAAATCGTTAAAGACGGATTTACATTATTAGTCGAAGGTAAAACATTCGGGAAAATTGAAACCGCTGTTGAGGCAAATCCGCCAACTAAAAATAAGGTCGAAAATACAAATCCATGCCCGTCTTTTTTAAAAGATCTCACTTTAAACAATCCCGCAATTCCAACGAAAGCCATTAAAGGAAAAAACCAAAGTATTGGATTTTCTATAAAATCATGAAACGGCTGAGGTTCAATAAAATGCCAAATTTGCAAGGATATAAAAACCAAAACCAGTAAAACAATATTTAGTTTAAAAACTACATTTTTAAGTTGCGTATTTAAAGACGAATTGGTTTTAAAAATAATCCAATTTGCGCCATGAATCGTTAAAGCAACAACACTTACAATTCCTAAAAAAAGCGTAAACCAATCTATAATTCCCAATTCATTTGCTTGCGGACTAAAAGTTGGATTCCATAAAGGCAAAAAGAAATAGTGCGCTTCTTGAGTCGAAACGCCGTTAGTTACCATTCCGAGATTAACGCCGCGAACAATATTACCCAAAGCAATCCCAAAGAAAAGTGCCAAAAGCAAACTCGCAATCCCAAAAGCTTTATCCCAAATGGCTTCCCACATTGGGTGATGCACTTGTCCGCGCATTTCTAAACCAATTGCACGGAAAATTAAAAGCCATAAAATCATGATTAAAGGCAAATAAAATCCGCTAAAAGAAGAAGCATATAAAGTTGGGAAAGCAAAAAACAAAACACCTCCTGCAGCAATTATCCAAACTTCGTTAGCATCCCAAAACGGACCAATTGCGCTTGTAATTGCTTTTTTATCTTTCTCGTTTTTAGCAAAAAATAAATGAATAATTCCTGCGCCAAAATCGTAACCGTCTAATACAATATAAACGGCCAGAATTCCCATTAAAACAACGTACCAAAAAAATTCCATAATTATATTTTTTCTGAATTCAGTTCAACATGATGAGGTCCTTTATTGATGATTTTTCCAACCAAAAGCAAAAACAACAT
>Ga0302173_10001962_pt1 | contig 10119 bp, 6 predicted proteins | sample I_Fen_N3_1_FD_198785 | JGI IMG/M metagenome (GOLD analysis project Ga0302173, IMG submission 198785) | Peat permafrost microbial communities from Stordalen Mire near Abisko, Sweden - I_Fen_N3_1 | ecosystem: Environmental > Terrestrial > Soil > Wetlands > Permafrost | place: Sweden: Abisko... | reverse complement strand
CTACTTATGATACAGCAATGAAGGAACAGATAGAGGGAATCAAAAAGATAGCAAAAATCAAATGCATGGATGATCTTCTGAAGGGTGGATCGACATGGAGTGTAGGATAGTCCTTACCCCCTTTCCATTGCTTCGCTCTGGATTTCCCCCTCTCTACTTCGTACTCAAATGACTCACTCCCTTTAATCCCCCTCTCTACTTCGTAAAGAGGGGGAAAATTTTGATACAGTGTGCGTTATACATCCTCTTTGCGAAGCAGAGAGGAGGATGGGGTGAGTACATTAGAATTATGGAGAATGAAAGAGTGTGTTCATGTTGAATTTTAGTAATTTTAAATTCTGATCCAACAGAGATTCTGCCAATGGATAAATTGACTAAAAATACTCCGGAATATAACCGTTTGCTTCATGATCAACAAGAACGATTAAAGGAGTTGGCATGTATTAACCGGACAACTTCCATCCTGAAGGAGTTTAAAGCGATCGAAGAATCACTTCAGCAGATAGTTCTTCTATTACCTGCAGCATGGCAATATCCGGAATATACGGTAGCCCGGATAAGATTTATGGGAAAAGATTTTGAAACAGTCGATTTCCGGGAAACAAGCTGGAGGATGGTTCAGGAGTTTTCCACTGTTGATAATGAAAAAGGATCAATCGAGATTTATTATACGACACAATTCAACACTGAAAGCGAAGGCCCTTTTCTTAAGGAGGAAAGAGATCTTATCCAGAATATCGCAAGCCTTTTGACCGGATATATTAATAGTTATAAAGCTAGAGATATAATAAGGTTATCGCAGGTTACGCAAAAAGATGATGAAGAAATTAAAGATGTCTCAAGCAGGAAGCTGCTCCAGAAGTTTCTCGACCGGCATAACGCTGAAAGAGATGTCTTTCATGATCTTCAGCCATTTAAAGTAAAAGAGATACTCCTGGTTGCTAATTTGTATGATGCTTATTCTATTGAAGGAGAAGGAAGGTTTTCTGATCACATGCTGGGTGAATATTACCAGCTGAGTCTGACATCAATCCCACGTGTCACCGGAGTCTCAGGTGAGGATGAAGCATTCGCCAGGTTAAAAGCCCGGCATTATGATATGATCATCATTATGATCGGAGTTGACAAGGAAAGTCCGATGATTCTCTGTAAGAAAATAAAGGAAAAATATCCATATATCCCTACATTCCTTCTGCTTAACAACCCGGGTGATGTTACTTTTGTCAAAAAACAAAAATCAATCGGAATACCTTTTGATAATTATTTTGTCTGGACCGGTGAGTCGAAAGTCTTTTTCGCTATGGTAAAGCTCCTCGAAGACAAAGTAAATGTTGAAAATGATACAAAAAAAGGTCTGACAAGAGTAATACTGCTTATTGAAGATTCAGCTGAATATTATTCAAGTTATTTGCCAATGCTTTATACACTGGTGATGGAGCAGACAAAAAACCTTATTGAGGATGTATCTACTGATGAACTTTACAAAGTACTGAAGCTCAGGGCAAGACCTAAAATCCTTCTGGCTTCAGATTATGAAGATTCAATAATAATTTATAATAAATACAAGGATAGCCTGTTATGTGTCATTTCTGATATGCGCTTTCCAAAAAATGGCGTATTGCATGATACTGCAGGATTTGACCTTATTAAACATATTAAACAGGACCTGCCAAATCTTCCCTCCGTACTTCAGTCATCGGATCCGGGAAATGCCAGGTTTGCTTATTCCCTGAAATCAAATTTTATAAATAAGAACTCTGAAAGCCTGCTGCAGGATCTTAAGTCGTTCATCAACTATTACCTGGGTTTTGGCCATTTTGTATACAGAGACACAAAAGGACGTCAGATAGCAGTTGCCAAATCGATGAAAGAATTTGAAGCCTACCTTGAGACAGTCCCGGAAGATTCTCTTGTCTACCATTCAATGAAAAACCATTTCTCACTCTGGCTAATGGCAAGAGGAGAGGTGAAAATTGCAAAAATGATAAACCCTATCGGGGTATCCGACTTTAACAGTCTCAAAGAGCTTCGTGAATTCCTGATCGATATCATCCGCAAACGTCGACAGGAGATGAACAAGGGTAAGGTTGTAAATTTTGAAGAATCTGCAGTAATTGATGAAACGAATATAGTCAGCCTTTCAGGCGGATCGCTTGGTGGAAAGGGACGTGGCCTTGCATTCGTTAATACACTGATATACAGTTTTGAACTTGGACGACTCCTTCATGGAATAACCATAAAGACACCTGTGACCGCAATAATAGGAACAGATGAATTTGATATGTTTATGGAGCGGAATCATCTTTGGGACAAGGTCAAAACGGAAAAAGACTACAATACCCTCCAGAAATTATTTCTTGAGGGAAGCCTGAGTTATACTCTCGAAAAGGAGTTGAGGATTTTTATAAGGCTTATAAATAAACCCCTGGCAGTACGGTCATCAAGCCTTTTTGAAGATTCAATGAGCCAGCCATTCTCAGGTATTTTTGGGACTTATCTGCTTCCAAATAATCATTATGATCCTGAAATCAGGCTGAAACAATTATCTGAAGCAATCAAACTGGTGTTTTCTTCAATATATTCAAAAAATGCCCGTACATATTTCGAGGCTATAAATTATAAGGTAGAGCAGGAGAAAATGGCTGTCGTAATTCAGGAGGTGGTCGGAAACAGGTTTGAGAATGCATTTTATCCTCATATCAGCGGAACTGCACAATCATTTAATTTTTATCCTGTTTCACATATGACTCCCCAGGATGGTTTTGCTGTACTGGCAGTGGGACTCGGACATTATGTTGTTGAGGGTGAGAGGGCATTCAGGTTCTCACCGGCTTATCCTTCAATTGATATTATCTCTCATAAGGACCTTTATAAAAACTCACAGGTCATTTTCTATGCTGTGGATATGGCAAAAAAGGAATTGAACCTTCTTGAGGGTGAGAATGCAGGACTTGTAACACTTGATATAAGTCAGGCAGAGAAACATGGAACACTCAGACATTCTGCTTCAGTTTTGAGTATCGACAACGATACTATAATTCCCGGATTGGATGCCCCTGGCCCGCGTGTGATAAACTTTGCTGATATTTTAAAATATGATTATATCCCGTTGGCATCCACTTTGAAAGTTGTACTTGATGTTGTTACGGAAGCATTTGGTACCCCGGTTGAAATTGAATTTGCTGTTGACCTTTCCAAAGACAAGGATGGGAATGCGTCATTTTATCTTCTGCAGATAAAGCCTCTGGTAGGTAGTGGGGCCGGCTATTCAATAGATCCTGATAGTATTAACTATGATGATACGATATTAATCACTAAAAGAAGTATGGGCAATGGAGTAATTGATGATATTACCGATTTTATATACGTAATGCCTGATAAATTCAATTACATGTTAACCACCGAGATGGCTGAAGAAATTGATTTGATGAACGAGAAGATGCTTCAGGAAAACCGCCGGTATGTTCTTCTTGGACCAGGAAGATGGGGCACAAGAGACAGATTTCTGGGAATACCAGTTGTATGGCCTCAGATATCGAATGCTAAAATAATTGTAGAGGTAAGCCTGCCCGACTACCATGTTGACGCCTCACTTGGCTCTCACTTTTTCCATAACGTTACATCAATGAATGTTGGATATTTTTCTATTAACCACGGATCAGGTGACGGGAATATAATTTGGGAAAAACTTAATCAACAAAAAGTTATTGAAAACGGAAAATATTTCCGTCATATCAGGTTTGATAAACCACTAACGATACGCATGGATGGCAAAAAAGGCATGGCTGTAATCTCAATCAATAAATAATACAGGAATCTATGACCGTTATTGATGGAATACCGGATCTTCAGCAGTATGATTTCACGGATACATCTTTCGACCTTCTGATGCAGAAGCGAATACATCGTGTGCTTGTAATATGCAGTAATTATGATAACTACATGCTAGAGGAAGATGGAAGAATTGATGAACAGATTTTTAATGAATACGCCTCTCTTAACTTACGATATCCTCCAACCTTCGTTCAGACTGATAATGCGGAAGATGCTTTCAGAATACTTCAGGATGGCAATGTTGATCTCGTCATCTCAATGTTGAGCTTAAAAGGTACTGACGTATTTGCTCTTGCCAAAAGGATTAAAACCAAATATGAAAATATTCCTATTGTAGTGCTCACCTATTTCTCGAGGGAGGTGTCTCTGAGGCTTGAAGGTGAGGATCTGAGTGCAATCGACTATGTTTTCTGCTGGCTTGGGGATACATCTCTCATCCTGGCGATCATCAAACTTATTGAGGATAAAATGAATGCCGATTATGATATTGAACATATAGGTGTCCAGGCAATTATTCTGGTTGAAAACTCTATCAGATATATCTCTTCTTACCTTCCTAATATTTACAGGATCGTGCTTTTGCAGTCACTTGATTTTCAACGTGAAGCTCTGAATGAGCATCAGAGAATGCTGAAAATGCGTGGCCGTCCTAAAATTCTTCTGGCGAATAACTTTAATGATGCTCTTGACCTTTACAAAAAGTATAAATACAATGTTCTGGGTGTTATTTCGGATATAAGTTATAAGAGAGATAATATTACGGACGAAAATGCAGGAATTGAGCTATGCAAGGTTGTTATGGCAGATGATGACAAAGTACCGTTTCTCATTCAATCATCAAGTACAAAACATAAAAAGATAGCAGAAGAACTTGGGGCAGGATTTATAAATAAGTATTCCAAATCTTTGTCTCTCGAATTAAGAAACTTTATAATTCAGAATCTTGCTTTTGGACCATTTGTGTTCAGGAATCCTGTCACACTTGAGCCTATTGCAATTGCCACTGATCTCCAGAGTCTTCAGCAGAAATTGCTCACTATCCCTGACAATACTCTTGAGTACCATGCTACACGTAATCACTTTTCCAAATGGCTGAATGCAAGAGCGCTATTTCCCGTGGCCCAGATGTTCAAATACATTCGAAAAGAGGATTTTGATACTATGGACGAGATGAGACGTTTCCTTTATGTTGCGATCTCGAGTTTCAGATTAGGTAAGGGGAGGGGAGTAATTGCAAAATTTGACAAAAGCAGTTTTGATGAATACCAGATATTTTCGCGAATCGGTGAAGGATCAATAGGTGGTAAGGCAAGGGGTCTGGCATTTATAAACAGTATAATTAAAAACAATAAACTGTTTAACAGATTTCCTGAAGTACTAATTACAATTCCCCGGACTGTTGTTTTAAGCACCGATATCTTCGATGAGTTCATGGATCAGAATAATCTCTATTCGATAGCACTTTCTGACCTTACTGATGATGAGATACTTAACAGATTTGTCAATGCTGAACTGCCCGGGCACGTCTACCAGGATTTCTATGCATTTCTTGCAGTTTCAAGAAATTACCCAATCGCTGTCCGTTCTTCAAGTAAATTGGAAGATTCTCATTACCAACCATTTGCCGGCATATATTCAACTTATATGATCCCAAGACTTCCTGATAATAAAGAAATGGTTAAGATGTTATCTGATGCTATCAAAGAGGTTTACGCTTCAGTTTATTATAAAGCCAGCAAGGCATACATGACAGCCACCGCTAATGTCATTGATGAGGAAAAGATGGGAATCATTCTCCAGGAAGTCTGTGGTAAGCGTCATGGAGAGATATATTACCCCACTTTATCGGGTGTCGCACGATCGATAAACTATTATCCTATCGGTTCTGAAAAAGCTGAAGATGGTATTGTGAACATAGCATTTGGTCTGGGGAAACTGATTGTTGAAGGTGGGTTATCTCTCAGGTTTTCACCGAAATACCCCAGGAAAATACTTCAGCTATCATCTCCTGAAGTAGCGTTAAGAGACTCTCAGAAAGAGTTTTGTGCTCTGGATCTGAATATCAACAGCTTTGTGCCTTCAACAGACGATGGTGTAAATATACTTAAGATTGATATTAAGGATCTTGAGAATGAGGCAGCTTTAAAGCATATCGCTTCGACTTATGACAGGAATAATAATGTACTTCGCGATGGAATAGGTTACCCTGGAAAGCGGGTAATAACCTTCTCAAATATTCTACAACATAAAACATTCCCTCTTGCAGAAATTCTGAGCACACTGCTTGAGATAGGTCAGCAGGAGATGAATAACCCTATTGAGATTGAATTTGCAGCTAATCTCGAAACATCTCCCGGCACCCCGAAAATTTTCAACTTTTTGCAGATAAGGCCAATAGTTCACACGGAGGAGGCCCATACCATCAGCCTCGATCACATAAAACATGAAGACACTATAATTTATTCTGAATCAGCCCTTGGGAATGGAGTTTTTAAAGGTATATTCGATCTTGTGTATGTTAAACCCGAATCATTTAACGCGGTAAATAATAAAAGCGTTGCCATCGAAATTGAAAAAATAAACACTTTGTTTGTAAAACAGGGAAAAGGATATGTACTTATTGGTCCGGGAAGATGGGGTTCTACAGACCCCTGGCTGGGAATCCCTGTTAAGTGGCCTCAAATTTCGGCTGCCAGGATCATCATTGAATCGGGCTTGAAAAATTACAGGATTGATCCTAGTCAGGGAACACATTTTTTTCAGAACCTTACTTCATTCAGGGTCGGATATTTTACCATTAACCCGTATATAAAAGAGGGTTATTATGATGTTGATTTTCTGAATAAGCTGAATGTAATTTATGAAGATGGATTCATCAGACACGTCAGATTTGATAATCCTCTTGAAATAATGATAGATGGCAAAAAACATCGGGGAGTTATTCTGAAACCTGCTTTATAGTCCTTTGTGAACCTTAGTGCAAACTTTTGTGTGACTTAGTGGTAAAAAAACATTTAAACACAAAGGATCACAAAGTAAACACAAAGTAGCACATAGGGAAGACGAGATAAACTAATAATTTTTTTTATGGAAACAGCAAAAACAATATACCTCGGAGATCTGAGAACTGAAATTATGCATCTCAGATCGGGAAGTGTTATAACAACCGATGCCCCCATAGATAACAAAGGCAAGGGAGAGAATTTTTCACCAACAGACATGGTTGCTGTCGCACTTGGCAGTTGTATTTTTACCATTATGGGGATAGCAGCACGCGAGCATTCATTTTCGATTGACGGTAGTTCATGCAGCATGACAAAAATAATGACTGAAAACCCAAGGAAAATTGGTGAGATCAAGATAGAATTCGATTTTACAGGCCACGAATATACCGATAAGCAGAAAAAGATACTTGATCATTGTGTGAAAACCTGTCCAGTTGCATTGTCTCTGAATGAGTCGATCTTTCAGAATGTGAACCTGCTATTTAAATAAGAAAGCAACCAACCATGATGCTCAGCGAAGTCTGTGACTTCGCTGTTTCTAAAATGTAGTCTGAGACTATATAGTATTTAAAGCGAAGTTAAGAACTTCGCTTAGCATATTAAACTTTGCATAGACTTGGATTTACATTACAAAAGCTGCACTCTCTGTAGCAACATCTCTGTTTATCTTTTTAATCAGGCCCGAAAGAATACACCCTGGTCCGGTCTCAACAAAAGATGTTGCGCCGTCGGAGATCATATTAAGCACACTTTGTGTCCATCTTACGGGGGATGTAAGTTGGGAAACCAGGTTTGCTTGTATAGTTGAAGGCTCAAGAGATGCCTTAGAGTTAACATTTTGATAAACAGGGCATACCGGTTTACTGAAAGTAGTATTCCTTATTGCCTCTTCAAGTTCCAGGCGGGCGGGTTCCATTAGAGGTGAATGGAATGCACCCCCTACAGAAAGCTTAATAGCTCTTTTGGCACCTTTCTCTTTGAGTATTTCGATTGCTTTATCGATACCCTCGTTTGAACCAGAGATTACTATCTGTCCGGGACTGTTATAATTAGCCGGCACTACAACCTCTTTTATTAAGGCGCAAACCTCCTCAACGATCTTATCATCAACACCGAGAATTGCAGCCATGGTCGAAGGGGTCTTTTCGCATGCTTTCTGCATAGCCAATGCCCTTTTTGATACCAGGATAAGACCGTCGCTGAAAGTAAGGGTTTTATTTGCAACAAGAGCAGAGAATTCCCCAAGTGAGTGCCCGGCAACCATATCGGGTTCGAAAGAATCGCCAAGTACGGCAGCAAGAATCGTGGAATGAAGAAAAATAGCCGGTTGGGTGACCCTGGTTTGCTTCAGATCTTCATCAGTACCTGTAAACATGAGATCAGTTATGCGGAATCCAAGTATTGAATTGGCACCTTCAAATAAATCTCTTGCAATAGTGGATTTATCATAAAGATCTTTGCCCATTCCGGTAAACTGAGCTCCCTGTCCGGGAAAGACATATGCTTTCATAATCACCTATTTTTAATTTGACATGACATAATTTGAGCATGCAAAAATATAAAAATAGTTTTATTGAATTATAATTATTTTCCCGCTGATCACGCAGATTTTCGCCGATCCGTGTAATCTGCGCAATCTGCGGGAGACAGGATTTAATGAAGCCTGGTTCCTATCAGGTGAATGAATTCTTCACGTGTATTCAGTTTCTCAAGAAAAATACCTGTAAAAGCTGATGTTGTTGTTACAGAGTTTTGTTTCTGTACACCTCTGATCTGCATGCACATATGTTGTGCCTCAATGACCACTGCCACTCCCATGGGATTCAGGCAATCCTGCAGACAGTCTCTTATCTGCATGGTAAGTCTTTCCTGAACCTGCAGTCTTCTGCTGAAAGCTTCAACTACTCTGGCTATTTTGCTTAATCCCGTTATATAACCGTTTGGAATATAGGCGACGTGGGCTTTACCGTAAAATGGCAACATATGATGTTCACACATGGAATAGAGATCAATGTCTTTTACAATGACCATCTGTTTGTAATCCTCTTTAAACTTAGCAGAATTTATTATCTCACAGGCATTTTGGTTGTATCCCTTAGTCAGATAATGCATAGCTTTTGCAACTCTTACAGGAGTCTTTACAAGACCTTCCCTTAAGGGATCTTCTCCAATTAGTTGAAGAACTCTGTGGTAAATGGTTGCCAGCTCTTCAATATTCTGAGCATCCCATGACTCGACCTTATTATAACCACTAGCTGATTTGTTTGATCCGTCATTAACTTTTTCTATTTTCTTAGCCATAATATTCTATCGAATTATTTTCAGTTTCTTCAATTTTAACACAATAGAGACAAGCTCCCTGCTTTTCAATAAAAGGATTTAATTCGTTCCAGATAGCAATTGCAAGGTTTTCACTTGTTGCAATTTTTCCTTTCATAAACTCAACCTCCAGATTAATGTTTTTATGATCAATTTTATTAATTACATTATCGAGAATTATCTGTTTCAGAAGATTAATATTCATTACGAACCCGTGTACCTCCGAAGGCTCTCCCTTTACTGTCACCCATAAGATATAGTTATGTCCATGCCAGTTTGGATTTGAACATTTTCCGAATATCCTCTGGTTCTCTGCATCGGACCACTCCTTCCTGAACATCCTGTGGGCAGCGCAGAATCTCTCCCGACGTGTCAGATATATCATGTTTAAGTACAATTATTATACAATATTAACCAATAATTTTGATCTTTATAATTCATAAAAGCGATATATTTACTACTCTTTCACCCTAATTGGACATTGATATAACCATGTCATTTAAAATCTTATATGTTACAGCAACCAGTTCTGAAGCCGGCACCATGAAAAAAGTCGGCGCTATGATGCATAATCCGGAATTGAATGGTAAATACGAAATAAGCCTTCTTGTAACCGGAGTTGGGTCGATATCGACAGCCTGGGCTTTGAAACAATGGATTACAATTAACGGCAAGCCAGATATGGCAATAAACGGCGGGATTGCCGGAAGTTATAAAGATGAGTTTATTCAGGGTGATGTTGTTATGCCTGTTTCAGACTGTTTTGCGGATGCCGGAATTGAAGATGGTGATAACTTTCTTACTCTTTCCGAAGCCGGCTTTATTAGTAAGGATGAGTTCCCTTTCAACGATGGACTTCTCTATGCCGATGAGAGGTATAGTGCTAAGATGAGGATCTTATTAAAACCGGTAAGAGCAATAACTGTCAACACTGCTACCGGTTCTGAGGCTTCAAGAATAA
>Ga0302173_10001954_pt1 | contig 10139 bp, 6 predicted proteins | sample I_Fen_N3_1_FD_198785 | JGI IMG/M metagenome (GOLD analysis project Ga0302173, IMG submission 198785) | Peat permafrost microbial communities from Stordalen Mire near Abisko, Sweden - I_Fen_N3_1 | ecosystem: Environmental > Terrestrial > Soil > Wetlands > Permafrost | place: Sweden: Abisko... | reverse complement strand
GGGTATATCTCGGATAAAATTGGCGCCACCAAAACAATCCTGGCTGTATTTATCCTTTCGGCCTGCGGTCTCATGGTTTTATTTTTGGCCGGCGCCGGACAAGTCGGCTTATTTTATGTGGGCATTTCCATTGTCGGGCTTTGTTTCGGCTCGATCATGGGGATCTTTCCGGGGGTCACTGCCCACCAATTTGGAGCAAAGAATAATAGTGTGAATTACGGAATCATGTTTATCGGTTTCGCTGCCGCCGGCTTTTTCGGACCGACGATTATGAGTAATATTTTTGAGAATTCTGGAAATTATCATAATGCATTCATCGTCGCTGCTTGTTTAGCGGTCGTCGGAATCATCCTGACTCAAATTTATATGAAATCCAATTCCATGACCAAAAAATAGACATAAAAAGTGAAACAAACATAAAAAAGGCAATTATAAATGCGATCCCAACCGGAATTGGTTCAGGAGTTTTGAGTTTTCTTGCAGAGATGTATCCGACCCATTCCTGCAGAACGCGACGGCTAATGCTATGAATAATGGAATTAGCGGGTTGTAGAGCGGCCTTGTAGGCAGCTTTATTGCGTTGATGATCTTTATGAAGAAAAATTCGTTCAAGTAATCTTAATCAACCGGTATCGAATATCTGGATTGTTCATCCTTCTTTTGCGGCTGACGTTCTTGAGATTATTTAATGCAGTGGACTCTTGTTTTTCAGGTGGGGATTATAGAATGGAAATGGTAGTTTATTGTCGTAAAAATGGATAGAATTCCAAAATTAATCACAAAATTCTGATTTTGGGTATTGCAATGGCAAACGTTTTCCGCTATACTATTTTTTATGGAAAACGTTTGCCATAAACAGTTTTAGATTACTCCAAATTAAAAGGAATAATTTATGGCTTCTCAATCATCTTTAAGTACATCGCAAAATCGTTCTTTATCCAAAAAAAAGCTAACCCCGTATTATTATATTTTTCCTGCAACTTTGTTCCTCACTGCCATAATGGGATACCCCATTGTCTACAGTATATTTATGTCATTCCAAAAATATACTCTCACGGAGCTTGTCTCAAAACATCCGGTATTTAATGGATTGCAAAATTATCAGGCTGTCTTGAACAACCCTCAATTTTTAATTGCGCTTAAACACTCACTTATATTCACTTTTGTATCTATCTTTTTTCAATTTCTCATTGGCTTAGGTTTAGCTATCTTATTCAGCAAATCGTTTCCAATGAGTAATATCATGCGTGGATTTTTACTTTCGGGCTGGCAAATTCCCTCTGTGGTAACAGGAACAATTTTCGTGTGGATGTTCAATGGGGATTATGGCCTGGTCAATTTCCTTTTGACATCCTTAAATATAGTGAAAGAACCCATTGGTTGGTTGACAACTGGAAATTTTGCCTTAACCTCGGTAATTCTCGTAAATATATGGCTGGGAATTCCTTTTAATACGATTCTGTTGACAGCAGGGATAACAGGTTTACCCGAGGATGTATTTGAAGCAGCAACGGTCGACGGGGCTAACGCCTGGCAAAAGTTGACTTATATGACGATTCCACTACTAAAATCAACGATCTTTGCAGTTCTCATGCTTGGTTTTATCTACACTTTGCGCGTGTTTGATGTGATTTGGATCATGACCAAAGGGGGACCAGGAAGTGCCACAGAAGTTTTGCCCACATTTGCTTATCGATTGTCGTTCATTTCTTTCAATTTTGGACAAAGCGCAGCAGTATCGGTGATCATACTCTTTATTCTACTTATAGCGGCAGCTTTTTACCTTAAATTTGCCATATTGGAGGAGAATTAATGAACCGAAACAAGCGCGAAACTTTATTCAGGTTTACGCTGGGATTGATCATTACTCTAATATACTTAATCCCTTTGTATTGGATGGTTACAACATCAGTAAAACCTGTGAGCGAAATATTTCATAAACCCCCTGTATTATTTCCATCCTCCTTCCAAATAGATAGTTATAAACAGATCTTTGGTTTACCTTCTAGCCGGGCTGAAATTTATATTAATGCACTCAGTTATTTAAAGAATTCCTTGATCATTGCCTCCATCACTATGCTGCTTACCATGATCATGGCTGTTCCTGCGGCTTATGCTTTATCTCGTTTTCGGTTTAGTGGACGAACACCATTTGTATTATTTTTACTTGTTGCACAAATGCTGCCGAGCGTTCTAATGGTTATCCCATTGTTTGTTTTATTCCGCCAGTGGGGAATAATCAATTTGGGATTCACAAGCGTTATTTTAGCAGATACGGCCCTGGCCTTACCCTTTGCTATTATTGTGCTGCGCACCAGCTTTCTGCAAATTCCGGTTGAAATCGAGGAAGCTGCCTGGATCGATGGTGGGTCTCGACTACAGGTGTTAACTTCCATTATCTTACCTCTTGTTCGTTCAGGTATCGTTGCTGTGGGAGTCTTTTCCTTTTTAATTGCATGGGGTGAATTTGTTTTCGCTTTATCTTTCCTCCAAAATGTAGCAATGCAGCCTGTTTCTATTGGCGTTTTCCAATTTGTTGGTATGTACAAATCAAATTTCGATTCGATGATGGCGTTTTCTACTATCGTTGCAATCCCGGCTGTTGTCGCATTCCTATTCTTACAGCGCCAGTTTATTAGTGGAATGACGGCAGGGTCAGTAAAACAATAATTGAGTGGAGGTGATGAGAAACTAAATGTGTTCAGTCGTTTATTTTTGATTCATTCGTAAAAATATAAGGAGATTAAGAAATGCAATCTAAATTAAGAACCCTGTTCGTAATTATGATGGTTACTGCATTACTTGTTACCGGGTGTGCGACTGCCACTCCTACTGCTGCTCCAGCAGCTACTCAAGCATCAGCAGCGACTGTTGCACCAGCTGCAACTGAAGCTGCCGCGGCACCTTTGGAAGTGAACATGTGGACCTATTATGGGGACACTGGCGCTGGTGCTGCTTGTGTTAAAACCGCCGCTGAGGATTTCAACGCCTCACAGACAAAATATGTCATGAAAGTTCGTAACATCGCTTTCACAGATTTCAACCAAATTCTAACGACAGCAATTGCAGCTGGCGATACTCCTGACATTGCGATTTTCGATAATCCAGATGTTGCTAAATATGCAGCTGCTGGTGCATTGGCTGATATCACCGACAAAGTGAAGGCTTGGGGCGAAGAAGATCAATTTTTAGCTGGTCCTTTGAATTCCACCAAGTATAACGGAAAGAATTATGGTATTCCTCTGGGCAGCAATACTGTTGTCTTATGGATCAATACCGATATGGCTAAAGCCGCCAAGCTTGATGTAACCAATCCTCCCAAGACATGGGATGAATTTTATACCTGGGCCAAAGCTATGACTGATTCTTCCAAGGGTGTCTATGGAACTGCACTTCTCGCCAAAAAAGATGAGACCGGCACTTTCTTGTTCCTGCCTTGGGTTCTTCAAAATGGTGGAACCATTGCGACCCTCGATTCACCAGAATCCATTGCAGCGCTTGCATTCTGGAAGAAATTGGTTGATGACGGTGTTGCTCCTAAATCAGCGATCAATGATGGTTTTGCTGAGATTTATACGCAGTTCACAACCGGTAAAGCTGCCATGATGATCAGCGGTACCTGGAATATTGCAACAATCAAAAAAGATGCTCCTAGTTTGAATTGGGAAGTAGCGACTTTGCCTTACACCAAACAACCCGCAGCTTCTTTGGGTGGCGAAGACTGGGCAATGTTCTCTGCCAGCAAACAACAAGATGGCGCTTGGGCATTCTTGCAGTTTGTTGTTGATCCTGCTTACGGTACGAAACTGACCGATTGCATGGGTTACTTACCCAGCCGCAAAGATATTCTCGCGACTGTTGCATCCAAAAATGCTGATGACGCTACAATGCAGGTTTTCCTGAAACAGATGGATTCTGCTGCTGCACGTGGCCCTCTCGCAAATTGGTCTGATGTTTCTGCTCCTATTCAACAGGCAATTCAAGAAGCATTAAGCGGTCAGAAATCAGCTGAGCAGGCAATGAAAGACGCTGCAGCAATTGTTGACCCAATACTGCCGAAGTAAACTTGCTATACAATAAAAGTGAGCCGTCTACGAAGGTTTTTCATTGGTTTGACTACCACCTGATCACACTTCTTAAAACGACTCTGAAGAATATTATACAACTTGGATAGTTTTACTAAAAGGGTGGATGGGAATAAAAATCTTTCCATCCACCCACTGAGGATTATTTAAATGGTATTAGTAAATAAAGGGTAGATAACGAACACATTAATATTAGGAAAACAATTTTCGTCTATGAATTGGAAATGCTTTTATGCCAATTACTCTTCATGAATTAGCCAAGGCTGCTGGATGTTCTGTTTCAACTGTCTCTAGGGCACTAACGGATAGCAAGCATCCTGTCAATGATGCTACACGAGAAAGGATTTTAGCCCTTGCTAACGAATTGGGCTATCATCCGAACATGACCGCCCGCGGCCTAAAAATGGATAGAACTTTTACAATTGGGTTAATTGTTTACAATATAGCCAGTCCATTTACATCTGTGCTAATACGAAGTATACAAGAGTACCTTAAACAGCATGATTATTTCAGCATCATAATTAGTACTGATTGGGACCCAGATCTTGAAAGCACGGCTGTTCATCAACTGATTAGTCGGTCAATTGACGGTATTATTTTTGTAGAGTCGTGGCGAGACGAAGCCAATGTCTCACTTGATTTGGCAAATAAACCTTATGTGTTTGTTTACCGATTATTTAATGGATCATACCCAAATTCGGTCCTTATTGATGATCGCTATGGTGCACAATTGGCAGTTGAACATCTATATAACCTGGGACATCGTCGAATAGCATTTATTAATGGTCCCCACTATTGGAACTCTTCGATAGATCGTTTATCTGGTTATAAAGATGTTTTGGCCGGGCATAATATTCCTTTTGATCCCAACCTTGTTGCTGAAGGAACCTGGGAGGTACAAAGTGCCTACCCTGTTACAAAGAAATTCCTTGCGATGAAAGACAGGCCTACAGCAATATTTGCTGCCAATGATTACATGGCGTTGGGTGCAATCTATACAATCCAGGATTCTGGGTTGAAAGTACCAGATGATATTGCTGTTGTCGGATATGATGATCGTGATATTGCGAGTTTCTCAAAGCCTACCATAACGACAATTTGTCCTCCAAGTTATGAAATGGGTAAAATTGCAGCTCGATTGATTCTAGACCGACTGGAAAATCAGGTTGAAATTACTGATCCAATTAAAGTCCAAGGAAAGTTAATAATTCGAGAATCGTGTGGTGCTGAACAGATCGAATCGTCCCTTGAGCTTCATGCCAGTCATACAATTCCGCCGGATTCCCTGATTCAACAGTGGCGGGGAAAAAACCTCAAAGATTAGGGTGGTAATTATGACTGGGTTCTTGCACTAATAATTTCTGAAATATCTTTGTGTAAAGAATTGTAAAAACTGATTTTATATTAAATCAGGAAGGTATAGTATTGGTTCAATTTCTTTGTTGAGTTATGGAGTAACAGATGGTACAAAATAGAAATAACCCCGGATTTGGCACTGTAGTTACAAAGAATAGTCCATTTTCGATATTAAAAACCTTAAAAAATACAGACATCTCATTAAATGAAGGTTTTTGGACTAAAAGACAGTCGGTCAATCGAATGACCAGTTTATTGTTTGGTTATAAAATGCTTGAAAAGTCAGGTAATTTTGACAATTTACGTATCGCGGCGGGTACTGCAAAAGGAAATTTCCGCGGATACGTTTTTCTAGATTCAGATATTTACAAGTGGCTCGAAGCAGTTGCCTGGGAAATGGGAAAAACAAAAGACAATACAATATTAACTATGGCAGATAAGGCTATTGAGTTGATTGCAGCCGCACAACGCCCGGATGGATATATCAATAGTTATGTTCAAACCAGAGAAAAACCTGAACCTTGGATTGACCTAGATAACGGACATGAACTTTATTGTGCCGGTTTTCTTTTTCAGGCAGGAATTGCGTATAAACGTGCATTAAATGATGATCGCCTTTTGAAAATTGCCTGTCGATTTGCAGATAATATTTATTCGGTTTTTGGAACGGGTTTAAAACAAGGTACGTGTGGACATCCCGAAGTTGAAATGGCATTGATTGAATTATATCGAGAGGTTGGAAATCCACATTACTTGGATTTGGCAAAATATTTTATTGATCAACGTGGAAAAAATGTGATGCAGGGACATCGATCTTATGGCCCCGAGTACAATCAAGATCACATTCCAGTACGAGATGCATCCGAAGCTGTTGGACATGCTGTCCGTCAGTTATATCTGGCATCTGGAGTAACAGATTTGTATTTAGAAACAGGGGAACAATCTTTACTGGATGCCATGTTCCGTCTCTCTAAAGATATTACTGAAACAAAAGAATACATTACCGGGGGAATGGGATCGCGTTTTGATGGAGAGGCATTCGGTGATCCTTATGAGTTGCCAACGGATCAATGTTACTGTGAAACTTGTGCAGCCATTGCCAGCCTGATGTGGAATTGGCGTATGCTGCTTGCAACTGGAGATGGTTTTTTTGCTGATGAAATAGAAAGGGCGCTCTATAACAATATACTTGCCAGTCCGGCTTTGGATGGTCAACATTATTTTTATATAAATCCTTTATTATTGCGAGAAGCAAAAAATTTACGACTATCCACTGATCTTCCTCCTAGTGAAGTATTTATTCCAGACCAACGCCCTGAATGGCACGATTGTGCATGCTGTCCGCCTAATGTAATGCGGATTATTTCATCGTTTGAACATTATTCAGTTACCCAAAATTCAAATGGTGTACAAATTCATCAGTTTGCCCCCTTAAATTTTCAGGGTGAACTGTTCTCTGAGCAAATTGTAAAATTTAATATAAAAACTGAATATCCCTGGCAGGGTCTTGTCAATTTACAAATTTTGGAAACCGGTGAATCTCCTTGGGTATTATCCCTTCGCGTTCCAGGCTGGAGCAAACATCCAACACTCAAAGTAAATGGGAAAATGATAAATGACTTTGAAATTGAGAAGGGATATATCTTGTTACGAAGGTCATGGCAAAATGGTGACGTTGTTGAGCTTGATCTGAACATGGAAGCGAAATTTGTATTATCCAATCCTCGCATTGATGCAACACGTGGTTGTGTGGCAATTCAACGCGGTCCAGTTGTATATTGTTTGGAAGATAAGGATCAAGTAATAAAAGGGAAATTGCTTGATGTTGTCGTCAACATAGAACAACCTTTATTGGTCAGGTGGGATGGCGACTTGTTGGGGGGGGTTGTGGTTGTAGAGGCTAAAGGTTACTTTACTGATACAGCGTCCTGGAAAGGGCATCTATATCAGCCTTTGGAATCGGTTGGTAAAGAAAATCAAAAAGTTGCCAATTTACTTGCCATCCCATACTATACGTGGGGAAATCGAATTATTGGTGGCATGCGAGTTTGGATTCCAGAAAAACCTATTTAAAGCGAGGCTATTAAAATGAGTGAGTTTATTATCAATAAAAACAACCTGTGCTGTGCTCTGGAAAACGAATTCTTAGAATTGTCTCCCTGGGGGCCAAATGGGATTCGTGTTCGTTGTACACAGGCAAATCAAATAAAGAATGATGAAATCAGTGCATTGATGAATCAAGGAAAAATTCAATCGACCATTTTAATTCAGCCAACCGGGGCCAGTATTCAGAATGGCGAGTTAAGAGTTACTATCAGTTCGAGTGGGAATTTAGCATTTTTTAATACAACTACTGGTTTAGAGTTACTTAAAGAGAAACCAATTCATGAAATCTCGATTCCGGCAAGAAATTACAAAGATATACTTGGGGACTTGTTCCATATCGATTGTTGTTTTGAGTCTTATGAAAATGAACATTTTTATGGTCTGGGTCAACACCAACATGGTCGTTTGGACCAAAAGGGTTGTGTAATTGAGCTTATCCAGCGGAATAGTGAAATCACGATTCCATTTTTGCTTTCCAGTCGAGGGTATGGTTTCCTATGGAACAACCCTGCTATTGGACGTGTTGAATTAGGATTCAATGCGACCCGCTGGGTGGCTGAAGCTGCTCCCCAAATTGATTATTGGATAACAACAGGGAACACGCCTTCTGAAATTTTATCAAATTATGTTGATGTAACCGGACATGCTTCAGAGTTCCCCAAATGGGCATCGGGCTTTTGGCAAAGCAAACTTCGTTATGCCAGTCAAGCTGAATTAGAAGCAGTGGTAAAAGAATATAAGCAGCGCGAATTACCAATTTCAGTAATTGTCATAGATTTTTTTCATTGGACCAGGCAAGGGGATTGGCAATTTGATCCAAAATATTGGCCAGACCCTGCTGGGATGGTGAAGAGACTAGAAGAAATGGGCGTAAAAGTAATGGTTTCTGTCTGGCCCACGGTAAACCGTTTGTCTACAAACTTCGCCGAGATGTGGAACAAGAAATATATTATTCGAAACAAATCAGGTTCTGCTGCTCAAATGTATTTTGTAGATATTGGTTCTGAATCTGGAACTTACTTGCATTACTACGACTCCACACATCCTGATGCCAAAAAATTCATCTGGAAACAGGTTAAAAAAGGATACTTTCGATATGGGATTAAAACCTATTGGTTAGATGCCTGTGAACCAGAAATGCTCCCGTTCATGCCGGAAAACCTACGTTTCCATGCGGGAGATGGTGATGCGGTAGCGAATATCTATCCTTTGGAGCATGTACGTGGATTTTATGAGGGGCTGATGGCCGAGGGTGAAAAACAGCCGTTGTTATTATGCCGTTCAGCCTGGGCAGGAAGCCAACAATATGGGGCAGCGGTTTGGTCTGGAGATATTAGATCAACTTTTCCGGCGTTGCGTGCCCAGGTGAGAGCAGGTCTGAATATGGGGATAAGTGGAATTCCCTGGTGGACAGCAGACATTGGTGGCTTTCGTGGAGGAGATCCATCAACTCCGGATTTCCAAGAATTGATTGTACGTTGGTTCCAATTTGGTGCATTTTGTCCAATATTCCGTTTACATGGCCACAGGCTTCCGAATGTAGATGATTTCAACGGCGGGCCAAATGAAGTGTGGTCATTTGGGGAATCAGCATATCAAATCCTAAGAAAATATATGCTGATGCGGGAAAGAATGCGTCCATACATTATGGAGCAATTAGCGATTGCATCTAAAACGGGTCTACCGCTAATGCGTCCCCTATTTGTTGATTTTCCAACTGATCTTGCCTGTTATCAAATTGAAGATCAATATATGTTCGGATCAGATCTCTTGGTAACCCCAATCACAGAAGCAGATTGCAAATCTAAAAAAGTATACTTGCCGGCAAATAGCAATTGGAAGGATGTGTGGACTGGTAAAGTATATGAGGGCGAACAGTGGGTAACCGTTCTAACTCCGCTTGATCAGATCCCTTTATTTCTGCGTGGTGATGCGCATCTTCCAATTAAGGAATAATCGTCAATAATATTGCCCTTGCAATTGTTTAATAAAAGATCAATTGATTATTGTGGAGTTCAAATTGTGAAGATCGGAATTTCGAAGATCAAATATAAAAACATAAATGCTTTATTGATGGAAAGTGATCAATTGGCGGTCACTATTATCCCTGAAAGCGGCAGCAAAATACAAAGTATTTTCGATAAAATTCACCAAAGAGAGCTGCTTTATCAATCGGAGAGGACGGAATTTCGTAAAGCGAGATACGCCTCTAAGTTTGAAAATGGTGATTTTAGCGGATTTGATGAAGTGTTTCCATCTATTGATGAATGTTTTTACCCCTCCTGGCCTTGGAAAGGAACCCCAATACCAGATCACGGAGAAGTGTGGGCTTTACCCTGGGATTATGAAGTTAAAGATAATTTGATCTCTATGCATGTTAATGGGGTGCGGTTTCCTTACAGTATTGAAAAAAAGATGGAATTTATTAAGGGAAATTGTTTTCGAATGTCTTATGAAGTGACCAATTACAGCAATTTTGATTTTGAATGCATTTGGTCTCCGCATCCTTTTTTTGTATGTGATGAAAACACGATGGTTGTGTTGCCGCCTTCGGTAAAACAAGTAATTTCAACCTGCTCATTGGAAAATAAG
>Ga0302173_10001952_pt1 | contig 10142 bp, 12 predicted proteins | sample I_Fen_N3_1_FD_198785 | JGI IMG/M metagenome (GOLD analysis project Ga0302173, IMG submission 198785) | Peat permafrost microbial communities from Stordalen Mire near Abisko, Sweden - I_Fen_N3_1 | ecosystem: Environmental > Terrestrial > Soil > Wetlands > Permafrost | place: Sweden: Abisko... | reverse complement strand
CGACAATGGCCTTTACGCTGCCCCGGCCATTGTCGGTCATCACACAGCATTTGCAGCTCATTGAGAAGTCGCCCGACATGAAAACCATCGCACACGGCATGATTATCGTACTGAAATGTAAGTGATTTTGAGAGCGTCCTCAGTTCATGCCACGCGAAGATATCGGCCAGTTCCGCAGGTGTTTCCTGTACAGGCCGGTGGAGATCTTTGGGGTATTTGGCTGGTCTGGCAAAGCGCCGATTGAAGTCGCTGACAAATGTCTCAACCCAATGATTTGCAGATTCAATTGAGCTGATATTTTCCAGCCGCATTTCCTTCACTAACCGGTCCTGCAGTGTTGTATTGGCCCGTTCGACGCGACCTTTGGTCATCGAGCTGTTGGCACAAATCAGCTCGATGGCCATCTCATGTAAAACCCGGCCAAACCGGGTAACACCTGTCTGACGGGTTTCTGCCTGACTGACGCGGAATACGGCGTGTTTATCACTGTAATATGCGACCGGTTTTCCATGCTTTTCAACATATTGACGGCTTTGTTGAATAAATCGAACTTTTGGCCGTAGTCAGGATCAGATCACCACACTCCTGATCCTGCAGCGATATCACGTGGCAAAACAAACGTTCAAGTCACCCACTGGGCTACCTACAACAAGGCGCTCATCAATCGGGGCTCACTGACATTCTGGCTTGATGAGTCGGCCATTCAGGCTTGGCATAACGATCCCAACACGTCTTCACGTGGTCGTCCTCAACGTTATTCTGAGCTCGCTATTTCTACCGTACTGATGCTCAAACGCGTTTTTCACCTCACGCTGCGCGCCGCGCAGGGATTTATTGACTCCATTTTTACCCTGATGAAGCTCCCGCTCAGGTGCCCGGATTACTCCTGCGTCAGCAGGCGGGCTAAGTCCGTCAACATCCCGTTTAAAACCCCCACGCGCGGCGAAATTGCCCATCTGGTTATCGACTCCACCGGATTAAAAGTCTTCGGTGAAGGAGAATGGAAGGTGAAAAAACACGGTCAGGAAAAGCGCTGCGTCTGGCGGAAACTTCACCTGGCGGTGGACGCCGGTACTCATGAGGTTATCTGCGCTGACCTGTCCCTGAAGAATGTGACTGACGCAGAGTCATTCCCGGGACTTATTCGTCAACCCCATCGGAAAGTTAAGGTCGCTTCTGCCGATGGCGCTTATGACACAAAACTTTGCCATGACGAGCTTCGGCGAAAAAAAATCAGGGTGCTTATCCCGCCGCGAACCCGGGCGGGTTACTGGGCGGCGGAGAAGTCGGGCAGTGGCCAGGCAGAGGCTTACCGGGTTAAACAACTGTTCGGTGAGCATCTAACGCTGCGTGACTACGGTGCGCAAGTTGATGAGGTTATTTCCATGCTCCGTGCCTTAAACAAAATGACGCGTGCTGGGATGCCAATAAGTGTGCGGATTGCCTGAGATGATGATTGATATGGGGTAGTTATATCTAAACTCGATTTGTTCAACAAGGCCTCATACTTGCAAAAGTATCTGTGTAGAAACTTCAATCAACTACGCTAAATAAGCATTAGGGTTTAGTTTTATCTGAAGCCCAGGGCCGTTCTAAGACTTTTGTCCAAGGGGTTTCAGCCATAGGGACAGTAAACATTATCGCAGAGCCATCATCCATAACAGCTTGCTTATAAATACCCTTGCCTGATGCCAACTTACTCAACGGTATGATTGGATTAAAAAAACCACTCAGAATTATATAATTTGACTTTCCCTCAACACTAGATGGGACTATTATATTTGCTAAAATCGCATCAAGAAAAATTTTCATGCAGTTTATTTCATGATCTGAATTTGCTATGAATTTTTTTTCCCTCATATTAGTGAGTTTATCCGGATAGGAAATTAACCCAGTTATGAGAATAGTTGCACCTATGGCAACAGTAGGTCCAACAAGTAGCGCTGAGGCACCTGTTGCCGCTGTGATTGCTGTCGCCCCTCCAACAGCAGCAGTAACTGCAGCAGGTTTTGCCACACAATATGCTCCAATCGCACCAACCAATGTGCCAATTGATAAAATAATAGGTTGTGCCATGTTATAATAACGAGATGAGCGCGTAAATGCGAATCTTTCCGGTGAGAGGGCGTATGTTCTTGCTGCGGTTGGGTAAGTGTCAATGACTAATTTAATATCTGATGGAGTATACCCATGCGCGAGCATGCTGTTTATCCAACTACAGGCAATCCAAGCTTGTTCTGAGGTGATGCCACTTAAAAACCTATAATGATCAAGTACCTTGCTATCATCTGATAAAGTATTCCATGTCATACATATCTCCTTTTAATATATGAGTTCAGCATAATCCTTTTCGTTAAAATAGTTGCATAACCTAAATGTTTTTTTTAAAGTGTCAACTAAAATTATTAGGTTTTGTAAGGAAAGCTAATTTGGCTATGACCTATCCAAGGCAGCCCGTACGCTTAATGCAACGCAGGGGTAAATTCATCTTCATCTATGAGTCAAATAGCCCTTACTATCCTTTTTTAATCTTTTACCATTGACGCTGCGTGGTGATAGTGCGCAGGTCAGCGACGGTGAACTCAATGATCTGCCTTGAGCATTGCAGCTTAAGCTCCTTAAATATAAACTCTGTAAAAAATTGTAGGTGTCCAATTTCGGCAATGTACATCACCTCGGTGATGCTCAGTTCATGCTTGCAGGGACAATATGTTCCTTATTCATCTGAAACGAATCGCGGAGAAAGGCTAGATGAGTGTCTTTTAATTAAACCTAGATCTAAGGCTGCAACCGAGTCTGACATGGCCAGACTAAATGAAAATTGTCCAAAACAGGAGACATTCATATGAGTATTTGTCTAAAAATTAAGGAGCTAGGAAATAATAAAGAAAGCGTTTTAGACATCGACTTCTTGGCGAACATTATTTATAACTTTCCACAAATCATACACATCCCTCCCCTAGGTAACGGTACAGAGAGATCTCCATACCAACTGAAAAACATAGGACACTGGGCGTGGGCGGCCCACAATCCGACGACTCAATCAGTGGATTTATATCTCATCGCCGGACATATTATTCAACGTAACCCGGCGGGAAAATTCCAAGACTATGTTACTGACCTAGTCGATGCTGGGAAAACTATTGGTACGCCTTTAACGGATAATGATGATTTCGGTAGGGCACGTTTTTTCCCCCGGTCTCACGACCGCGTTACCCCCATCTATTCCGTTAAGTATCAGCGCATCGAAAATGAGTCACTTTCTCTTTTTGGTGTAATGGACGACGTCCAGATTGCCCGCATATTTAGAAAAACACTTAAGGGTCAACATATCTCTCCGGCTGTGATATCCGAAATTCCTGGAAGTGTGGCTTCGATGTTTCTTTCAGAAGTGAGTAGACAGCCAAAAATGTTATTGCTTGGCCTTATGTTAATTGACCTGATAGAAGCACGCCAGCCTATAAAAGGCACCATGAGTACTTTCCGAAATGCCATGTACTATACATCAGACAATTCATTCCAAGCAATGCATCCAATGTTTCACGCAAATTCAGTTAGAGATTCAAAGGAAATGTCATGGAACAGTGTTTGGCAAAAATCAATTAATATTGTGGCAGCTTGGTTCAAGTATATGTTCACGAAAAACAATACATTTGAAACTATTTTAGAGCAGCCCTCTGCAAAAACTAATATCACTGGTTTCATGCAGAACGTGAAATTTTCGGAAGGTAGAAAAGGTTCAATAAGAAGCGAAATGATAGTACTATTGAATAAGCGAGCATCTCATTTGGAGCGTATGTAGCTGTTCTTTGATAACTAAAAGCGTAAAGTAGTAGGCTTTGTTGAGCGCGCTAACCATTTAATTTGCTATTTGATAGCAATGTTAATTAATACTTTCATTGATTTTAGTGAAAACGCTAATCTAGTTAGAATGTTTTTTCATATTCAGGGGCGTTAAACATATTGGACTAGTGGCAGTACGACTTTTAATTGCACTTTGATTCCCGGTCATTACACGCATGCGTTTAGTAATAAAGAGCACCATAATGCTAAATTTAGTCCTCCAACTACATGGCTGGCAGTGCATCATGGTGTATAGATAAGGCGGGGATGTTGGATTTAAGTAACCGTGGATTACGTGGGCGCAATTGCACGCAAGGCCAATCGGATTTAGGCTGGTTGTTCAGTGAGGATGGTAAGACACTGGATGCCCTTAAAAACCGATGACATATTTTCTTCAACAAAGACATCACAGGAATTCATAAACGAATGATTGCCGCTTGCGAAGGTCATCCCGCTTATGCTGATATAGGACGAGCGCGGAGTGGAATTGACTGTGCTTAAAGCATCTTGTGTTGTTTTAAGCGTCGAAGGGAGGTAGGCAGAACCTATCAAACCGTAACCGGCTCCGCAGGGCTACCGGTGCCCCTTAACTACAGAGCCCTGTAAAGCTGTATATGTCGCTCACTTTAGAGAACGGAGACGTGGAAGCGAAGACGCCGGATAGCTACATTTTTGCGTTTACCTCCTTATTTAAGAGTTAATGAACAAATAAACATACTGCATACGGTTGGGTTGTGTACGACAGCCATGATACCTTCCCCCAATGTGCTGTTTTTTCAGCTTATGTCCAACTAAACTGCACATAAAACGGTTAATAGCTAAAGGTCCTTTTGCATTATTACCAGGTCATGGGAAATAACAGAATCATTGCCGAGCATTCTGTACCTAAGCTTTTCAATAATTGTATGAATTACTATAAAACCATGTTTTTTATAAAAAGCATCGGCCGTTTGAGTCCCCAAGTTAATACGTTTCACATTTTGTTTTTTCAGATAACTTAATACCTCTTTTGTAACAAAACTCCCTGCCCCTGGTGGGGCATCCGGCGCTGACACGACTGTAGCTATGTAAGCGTTTTTATCCCCATTACTATCCCAAATAGATCCCGACATACCAGCAACCAGCTCACCATTAACCTTTGTTAAAGTAAAAACAAAACTAGGATGAATTTTTTCATCCATTTCGTTAACAACTTCCAGGTAATATGTAAAGTCACTGTTGTTGCTAATGTTATATGTGTAAAAACATGTATTGTCAGGCCCTGCTGGTATATCTATAATTTTTTCTTTATATCCATTTATAGTTAGCGCCTTACCAACCCTATCACCATAGGTTGTCAATATCACTACTTTTGAAAACTTAATTCCGGATTCAGAATGAATTATCTTTAATCTATCTGAAATATACTCCACTGGTTTTTCTAGAAACTCTGATACAAATTCAGGATGGTACAATATGTACATTATGATTAAAAGAAAACTCATTTTCCCTTTCAGACAATATTGTAAACAGTTTTTGCTGTTCATCTCGTAACAACTGCTTGCTAGCCGAGTGCGAGTCTAATAACGTTGCCTGGGTTGTCTTAAATTTGTGCATTGGTAGCACCCCATAGATAATGTTTTAAAAAATTAATTTTTTATTATAATGTGAAAGCCATTGGAATGCAACCCATCACCATTATTGCGGTAATGTTGGCTGTTGACGACGATTTAGCTACGCCAATGGCCAGAATTCCGGAAGAAGACCAAATGTGTCCAACCATACGAAAATCCATTTTTGTGGGTCTTTCCCGATCATGATGGGAGGCTCAGAACGCCATGTTCAGCTAACTAGTATCGTGGAGTGGAGTCAATATATTCCTGCGCGCAGCGCGAAAAACGTGTTTGAGCATCAGTACGAGAAATAGCGAGCTCAGAATAACGTTGAGGACGACCACGTGAAGACGTGTTGGGATCGTTATGCCAACGACTCATCAAGCCAGAATAATCAGTGAGCCCCGATTGATGAGCGCCTTGTTGTAGGTAGCCCAGTGGGTGATTTGAACTTTTGTTTTGCCACGTGATATCGCTGCAGGTTTAGATAAAAGCGCCTCCCTTCACTGACTTCCTCAGGCAATCCGCACACTTTTTGGCATCCCTGCACGCGTCATTTTGTTTAAGGCACGGAGCATGGCCATAGCCTCACTAACCAGCGCATCTTGTCCTAATGTGTTCAAGGTCAGCAATCTGCTTGTCGTTAACCTAATTGGCATTAGTATCCCTTAGGATAAACTCGGCGCATGATCCCATTGCTGTGTTCATTCAGCTCCCTCTTCCAGAAGTGATAAGGCGGTGAAAAGAAGACCGGTTTTTTTGAGGTCAGCCTCGGCAGGCCGTTCCTCAATGCCAATTCGATTAGGGATACAGCGGGCAAAAACGATCACACTGATCTTTGATAACTACATCATCCATAAAAGTCGTGAAACGCTTCGTTGGCTGAAGAAGAACCTAAGATTCATTGTTATTTATCAACCAGTTTACTCGCCATGGGTGAACCACGTAGAACGTTTATGGCAGGCATTACACGACACGATAACCAGAAATCATAGCTGTCGTTCGATGTGGCAATTACTGAACAAAGTACGCCACTTTATGAAAACGGTAAGCCCATTCCCTGGCAGTAAGCACGGTCAGGCAAAAGTGTAGCGGTATTAGGATCAGCTATTGGACTGGGCTTGGGTTGACCTGCATGATAGTTATAGCGCTTACCCCGATGGTAGGCGTTGGTACTGCGTACCAATCGCCACCTTCTCTTATTGGAGATAACGGTACCATCTCTGTTTGAGAGTGTCTCAAATGGTTCCAACATTCCAGCCAGTTTGCATATTATAGCGTCTCTCGACTTAGGAGTAAATCTCACCGCAAGTTGGGCACAGGTAGCCTAGTTATTCGGGTTGCAAATCAAGCCGAGCGTATCGAGGCTGACTCAATAGGCAAAGCTCTTTGGCCTGACCCTTACTGGTAATTTCTCTTTGCTTACAATGATGGGGGCCCACAGAACTCGGGTAGAGTCGATATGTAGCGCGGTAATTTTGCAGGTCAGGCATATCTGTTGCCACCTCTTTCGATTGACGTTGTCTTACCAAAAGATTCAGCCGAGCTTTGTTTTTAAGCTGAATGATGAGAGCGGTATTTGCCCCCCAAACGACGCTGATGAATTCAGGTCGAGTGAATAACTATGCACCGAAACCGTTGCGAAGTTATTGGGGCTAAAACCTAATAATGCGGAATAGTTTCAAGTTATTATCAGAGTTGCTGAGTGCAGTTAAAGGTCTAAGTGCTGTGACCGTCGCTGTGCTACCGACTTAGGTGCCAGAGCTTCAAGCTAAGAAGCTCATGGCATTACCCGTCGTTGGCGGAACAGTGATAGTGAAAGAAGGGACTCGTTGAAGGTGTAATAATGGGTCAGGCCGTCTTGCCTGTCCACTTTTAGAGATTCCCCAATACGGTCAGAAACTTCGGCATAAGGAATAGCCTCGCACCGGTATTTGACGGACTTCCTCTTCCTTAAACTCAGGTGTAAATCGTTGTATGCCCATACGCACCTCTTATGTTCGAACTATAGGGCAAGATCATCTACCGAGGTGGGTTCAGTCCAATATAGGGTCAGATTTGTCTATAGGTCCGGGGCCACTCCATTAAGTTGGAAAAAGCGTATGGATTTAATGGGGCATATCCGGACCCACGCTAAAAAAACTCTACCTATTGTTAAATATCCATACTATTTTAAAGATTATGATAGCCTACAAAGAATCGTATCAAGTTTCGGCTCAGGTTAATAATATAAAATCCCTGAGAATAATTATAAATTAGTGTCCAATAAGGATTGTAATCTGTTTTTATTTTGATTGGCTTCTAATCTGCCCAGAACCACACCATTTTTAAACAAGATAGTAGTTGGAATATGCAAGATGTTATATTTTCAGCAGTAACTGGATTTTCAAAAATATCTATTTTTGCAAAATTAGCCAACCCATTATAGTTAGATGAAATTGAATCCATAACCGGACCAAGTATTCTACAGTGCGAACTCCAAGAAGAACAGAATATAACCATTACAGGTTTTTTAGACTGTAGGACAATCATTTTGAAAGTGTCGTCTGTCACTTTAAAATCTTCGGCTTTAGCCCCAGTGATAATAAAATAACCAGCTAAAACTACTGAGGTGGTTAAAGTGAATAGTTTCATATCAGTTCCATTAAGCACAATGTTTAAAAAAAACAACAACAAAAATACATTTACCTTTCGTAGATCTTCTACACGGAAATTTAAATATCATTAACCAAACAAAACGCAATACATAAACAGCGTTGCAGGAGAAAATTACAGTGGACAGATTAAACAAGCGGCTGGAATCCAATCTATCATGCGATTGGCTGTCTCACATGTAAAACCTACCAAAAGAATTTTTGTACGTTCAACAGGCATTGCAACCGTATATCAGGAGGTTTAGATTTTTCGTATTCTGCCGGTGGCATCTGATTGCTCGAACCATGCCGACGCCTAAAGATATTGGGATGGACTACCTCCTCCCTTTGCGCTTAACTGAACAAAATACGTTCAGCAGGAGAGTAAACATGAATATCGTCTATCTGGGTATTGATCTGGCTAAAAATGTTTTGGGAAAGTACTGTCGAATTAGCCCATTAGTGTTCTCTATTGTTCCCCGCTGCCAGTGACTCTGAGGATCGCAGAAGTAAACTTTAACTCCGGTGCTGCCAGTAAATTCCAGATGCCTGGTCAGCTCCATTCCTCTGTCCCATGTCAGTGATTGCCGGAGTTCAGGCGGCAAGCTCAGGAATTTTTCGGTAAGAGCCTGATTTACTGAGAAAAAATCTTTTCCCCTGAGTCTAAGGATGATCGTATAACGTGATTTTCGGTCTACAAGTGTGGCTACATTCGAGTTTTTTGTGCCTGACACTAAATCGCCTTCCCATTGCCCTAGAGAGCGTCTGTTATCGATATGTCGGGAGCGTTCGTGAGTTGGCGACCCGTTCACTATGTTAATCGTACCTCTTTCACCTTTGATGGTATGGCGTCTGCCATGACGAAGGCTATGCGATCGGCGCAGATGCTGTAAATTCAGGTGGTGTAGCGCTTCACGGCTACGAAAGTACAGCGTTTTATAAATTGTCTCAGGTGATATTCGCAGAATTTTTTTGACGCGGCTTCGTTCGCCTTAACCATCCTGATATTTGCTCTGGAGACCACTTCATCTCCAGCTTTTGCAGAACAAGCTCTCGCAACGGTAAATTCTCATCCAGTAAGCACGGTTTTGGTCTTTTCGCCATCCTGTTGGCCCGGTTATTAGCATCAACAGCTTTGTAATAGCGCCTGCCTCGATTACGCTGAACTTCACGTGAGATCGTCGAAGGATTACGATTCAGCGCAGTAGCTATCGCACGAATGCTCATTTTGGCTGACAAACCGGCTCGTATTTCCTCGCGCTCAGTCAGCGTCAGGTGAGCTACAGCCCGCTTGCGCTCATTGGGTTTTATGCCGCCAGTATCTCTTAACATAGTGAAGATTGTTCCTGGTTTCAAACCCAGGATATTAGCTATTTCAATGAAGCCTGTTCCGTTCTTCCACAGTTCAAAAACAGATGCTTTTTCCTTTGCTGTAAATGTCCGTCTCCTTCAAAAACCCTCCACAACCCCATGTTTTCACATGATTGTTGCGTTTACCAATTGAATCTACAGCTGCTTTTTTAGTATGTCTCTCTCGTCGGTAACCCGCGTCAGCTCTTTCTGAAGCCGCCGGATCTCAGACTGGGCATCAGACTGCATTTTAGTAGCTGATGAATCAGGACCGTACTGTTTTACCCAGGCATAGAGACTGTGTGTGGTGATATCAAGCCGGGTAGCGACTACCTGTTTAACCACTTCAATTTTGAACTCTTCGGGATAACGTCTGACGCTCGTGGGCACCTCTCTTTTAAGTCATCTTAAATGACTCTGAGGTGTCTGTTAAACCCGTGGTGATTCAAAACCTAAATGGTATAAGCTTTTGATTAAAGCCGGTGATAATCCTCAACGTTTGAGCTCAGAATCAGGATTCACGGCTTTATGCAGCGTAAGCCCTGTTCCTGCCTTCTAGGGGAAAACCAAACGCCACAGACTCACCGGGGTTGAACCGTGCTACTAAATATTGCCTTGCATATCCTTGCGGTAGGTAGACTACGGCTTTGTTGAATAAATCGAACTTTTGGCCGTAATCAGGATCAGATCACCACATTCTCGATCCTGTAGCGGTATCCCGTGG
>Ga0302173_10001948_pt1 | contig 10161 bp, 8 predicted proteins | sample I_Fen_N3_1_FD_198785 | JGI IMG/M metagenome (GOLD analysis project Ga0302173, IMG submission 198785) | Peat permafrost microbial communities from Stordalen Mire near Abisko, Sweden - I_Fen_N3_1 | ecosystem: Environmental > Terrestrial > Soil > Wetlands > Permafrost | place: Sweden: Abisko... | reverse complement strand
CAAATGTACTTTGTTTAATTGAAATTCGTTAAGCAGGTCATCGATCATCTTAGTTTCAGGAACAAAGTAAGCCTGACGAACTAAACTTTGCCAACGAAAATTATCAGGTTTATCTAAATGAGGCAACAAATCTTTGCTGTATAGCAACCCCTTGATGTTATCACGTGTCCCGGCATATACGGGAATGCGTGAATATCCCGATTTAATAATAATATCGAGCAATTGTTTGTAATTGGTTTTAATATCAACCACAACCATATCTAGCCGGGAAGTCATTATATCTACTACCTGAATATTTCCGAATTTGATGATTCCCTCCAGAATCTCTGTATCTTCATCCTTGCTGTTTGAAGTGAGTTCAAGTGCATGCGACAATTCATCCAATGAAATGTTGGATCGGGTATGTTTGGCAAGTCTGTTGTTAACTATCGAAGTGGAATTTACCAGAAAACTGACAAGCGGACTGAAAATTTTGCCCAGCGTTGTAATCAAAGGAACAGCTTTCATTGCAGTCTTTTGTGCAAATTGAGTAGCATAAACTTTGGGCATAATTTCTCCAAAAAGCAACAGGACGAATGTAATAAAGATAGCCTGAAAAATAAATCCAAGGAATGGAACAGTGTCGAAATTAAGAATGGAAGTAGTAAAATGTGTCAATAACAAGATGACAGCAACATTTACAAAATTGTTTCCAATCAGAATTGTAGCCAGTAGTCGTTGTGGAGTTTGTAATAACCTGAGTATATTTTTGTCGGCTTTCCGTTCGCTGTCTTCCAGTTCATTCATCGTTTGAGGATCAAGTGAGAAGAATGCAACTTCTGAAGCCGATATGATGGCCGAAAGCCCAAGTAATACAATGCTGACAATCAGGGAAAGTATGGCTGAAAATAAGGCCGGATTTGTTAAAGAGTGAACCGTAATGCCCCCGAAGATAGAATATAAAGCGTCCGTTTCCAATGAAATAGGTGTTTAAGTAAATTTCAGCAGATAATTATTCCTGCATTTGCAAAAGTAGTTATTTTTTTTTTGATATGAAATTAAGAAAATTGAATCGGAAGTAAAGTCTGAATTTGAAATCAGTAAATGTCAAAAATTACTGTCACATTCTAATATCACCACATCACCACATCACCACATCATCACATCATCACATCATCACATCATCACATCATCACATCATCACATCTTCACATCATCACATCATCACATCATCAAATCATCACATCATCACATCATCACATCATCACATCATCACATCATCACATCTTCACATCATCACATCTTCACATCATCACATCATCACATCATCACATCATCACATCATCACATCATCACATCAATCAACGATTTTTCACAGATACAATTTTATCGACAACAAATTTATTGACACCTCTCCATGGAAGTATGCCAAGATATTCCCGGTAATGCAATTCAACTTCCTTTCCACTGCAACGCATTAATGAATCGGCTATTACTTTGTCCTCCACTGAAAAAGGGAACTCATATGACTGAATGGTTCCTGCTGATTGTGAACGGAAACCTGTTTGAATCATTTTACCTTCAAAAGTTTTAAAAATATACCCTTTGTGGACGAAATAATTCAGTTCTCCGGCTTTGACGCCTTCGCCGAACACGAAATAAAATTTGAAAAAAATAAATATAGCGAACACAATTACAGCAATAAGTGTTGCAATTGAAAGCCCTTTCCTGATTTTTATGTTCATTTTTTCATTTGTTATTAAATATTGTTACAAATGTAAGTTATTTTTTCGGGTTCATTAAAATTTAATCCGAAAATAAACGTTCTGTTAGTTAATATTGGCTATCTTTACCGCGCTGTCATAACATTCAAATGACCAAATTAATGACTTCTAATATTGTTTTATAAACCGATAAATTAAAATGAATTATGGAAGATAAATTAGTAACCCTTGCTATCCGCACTTTTAACAGGGCACAAATGATTAAAACTGTTTTGGAAGAGAATAATATTGAAACAGTGATCCATAACCTCAATCTGGAACATCCCGAAATGTCGGTTGGAGTGCGTGTTCGCATCAAGGAGAGTGATTTACCCAGGGCATTGAAAATAGTTGAAGAAATGGAAAGCGCCTGGGAACATGAACCGGCTACCGGAAGTACTTCCACTCAAAAAGTATTGATACCCATTGATTTTACAGATCAGGTGCCTAAAGCAACTGATTTCGGATTCCATTTTGCAGATATACTAGCTTCGGAAGTTGTTTTTCTCTATGTTTATTTTAGTCCGGCATTTACCATATCTTCGAACAATGATATGAGTACTTATAGCATTAGTGACAGTGAATTGCTTAAAAAGATTCTGAGCTCTGCCGATACGGAAATCGAGAATATGACAAAACTGATCCATGCACGGATTGCCAAAGGTGAACTTCCAAATATTCCTTTCAGTTTTGAATTAAAAGAAGGAGTTCCGGAAGACCAGATACTGGATTACTGCAAAAAAAACAAACCTGGTTTAGTGGTGATGGGCACTCACGGACGAAAACTAACAAACGAACTGATAGGAAGTGTGACTGCTGAGGTTATGGAATCATGCATTACGCCTGTATTTGCAGTCCCAATATTAATGCCCATGCAATCACCTGATGATATCAAAAGGGTTGCTTTCCTGACAACCTTTGATCAAAAAGACCTGATAGCCATAGATCGGGCAATATCACTTTTCGGTCCTGAAAATATAGAATTGCATTTTATTCATGCTTCGGATAAGAATGTTGCCTGGAGTGAAGTTATGCTGGTGGGTATTAAATCTTATTTTGCAAATCATTATCCTCAGCTTATAACAAACTATGATTTGTTGAATGCGAATGATACTCCCGAATATCTCAATAACTACATGGCTGACCATCAAATTAACGTTCTGGCCTTTAATTCACGAAGGAGAAATATATTTGCCCGCCTGTTTAACCCCGGATTGGCTTATAAAATGGTGTTACATTCGGATACTCCGTTATTTGTTACCCATGTATAAAACAAAAGACCCGAAGCTTCGGGTCTTTTGTTTTATACACCTGTTGTTTGATATGGATATGAAAAATTTATGTTCAGATGATCATAAAGATAAAATGGAAATAGTTATAACCTTATCTATGAATAAATTTTTGGGAATTACTGCTGCATTGAATATGAAACAACGTTTTACAATGTAATGCATTTTGAATTATATGAATACTCTATATACCACTTGCAAGAATATCCGCTAAATGGATTCCTTTTAGGGGGAGTTTGTTCTTTTTACAATATCCATTGATATTCAACAGACAGGAAGCTTCTGTGCTGATTAAATATTCAACACCTGTAGCTAATGCATTTTGCACTTTCATCTGTGTCATTGCTGATGAAATAGCATTGTTTTTAACAGCAAAAGTACCACCAAAACCACAGCATGTATCACTTTCTTCCATTTCAACGAGTTCAAGCCCCTGCACTTGTGACAGCAATATGCGGGGTTCATCTTTGATGCCATATTCTCTAAGTGCTGAACATGAATCATGAAAAGTAACCTTATGTGGAAATGTTGATCCAAGATTTTTAACCTTCAATATGTTTACAAGAAAATCAGATAACTCGTAAATTTTATCCTTCATTTGCAGATGCCTTTCAAGTAAATCCGGTCTGTTGGCTAATACTTTATGATAATGGTGAATTATAAAACCTGAACATGACCCTGACGGGGAGACAATTGGTATGTCCGGTCGAAAATCAGTAAGAAATTTTTCTGCCAGTTGAGCCGATTCTTTCCAGTAACCACTATTATATGCAGGTTGTCCACAACAGGTTTGTTTTGGATTATAAAGTACATTGCACCCCGCCTTCTCAAGAATTTTGATTGTGTTGAATCCGGTTTGTGGATAGAGTTGATCTATATAACAAGGAATGAAAAGTTGAATATCCATATTTTTTTTAATTTGTTGAATTAGTACCAGAAATCAGTGTAAACAGGCAAATGATCCGAAAAACCATCGTGGTATTTCATGCCAACATAGGTCCTTAATGGCTTTTTTTCAAGATAATTCAGATCATTTTCAAGCAGGAATTCAGCATCAAACACATGTGCATCCTGTTGTGATGTGTAAAATGTACCCGTTGAATCGAGTAAATTACCCGAAATAATCAGTTGATCCAATACTCCCCATTCACCCAAATGTTTATTTGTACCTTTTCCATCTGATTGCATTTTATACATTAGATTATATAATTTTTTTTCTGAAACGGAAGCTGATACCGGATTCGCTTTTAATACTTCTGTCAGACTCGAATTAGTAGGGTAATCATTAAAATCACCCATGATAACTATTTTTGGCCGATGTGTTTTAGCATACAGGCTATCCACTTTTTCCCTTATTACCGAAGCAACATATTTTCTTTTTCCTTCCGACTCATTTTCTCCTTCCAGCCTTGAAGGCAAATGACATACAAAAATATGTAAGGTATCACCTGTAGGAATCAATCCTGAAACAAATAAAATGTCACGTGTCCTGCTTTCAGGGAATCCTGGTATTCTGATCCGTATAGCCTTATTGAAAATTGGTTTAAATTGATCAGGTTGAAACAGTAATGCTACATCGATGCCTCTGGGATCAGGCGAATCATGATGCAGATAGTTGTATCTTAAGTTTTTTAATCCTGAAAAATGTGTCAGGTCATACAAACATTTTTCGCTTTCTACTTCACATATGCCAACTAAAGCCGGAGCGTCCCAACCTCCAATTGCTGTAATTACTTTTGCAATGGCTGCCTGTTTTTTCTGATATTTAGTGAAATTCCAACCACGAATACCTGTTGGTAAAAATTCAGTGTCTTCTGAAAGTGAATCATGTATACAATCAAAAAAGTTTTCGACATTATAACACATGATTTTGAAATTTCGTTTTTTCTGCCGTTGAGCTATCACCGAAAAAACGAAATAAAGGCAAATAAAAATTACCAGAATTCTTTTCATGAAATGCTTCTGATTAAAATCAAAATCCGATTTTATTCTGTTAAGATTATGAATGGAAAAGGCATACAAAGGTAAAAAATAAAATGCATAAAATAAATTTAATAAATTCTTTCTTTCATATTGGTAATTGGCACTGACAGTCTGATTTAATAGTATAAACTGAACAATGTAATGTTAAACAAATTAAATATTATATATAAATTAATTTAAAAATAAAATTAATTATCTTTGAGGTCTGAAATCATCACATTTCCTGTTAATCTTATGTCGAGTCTACCCCTTTTTATGAAAAAAATCATCCTGTCGATCATCATTTTCTTTCCTTACTTAGTAACTGCTCAGTTGAAAATAAATGAAATAATGCCTGATAATGTGTCAGCGGTTATTGACGATTCTTACAATTACAGTATGTGGGTTGAATTGTTTAATCTATCAACAAGTACTTCATATGATCAATCGCAATTCTACTTTACTGATGATTTGACATATCCCAAAAAATGGAAACCTGCATATAAATTAATACCGCCGGGCAGCTTTAGTGTATTATGGTTTGAACGGGAAGAACGCTCAGGACATGCTTCTTTTAAATTAAATCCGGAAGGGGGTAAGTTGTATTTGCTTTCAATCAATTCTGTTAAGATTGATAGTGTAATTTATCCGGCACAAATCAGGAATGTATCGTATGGTCGAAAAATAAATAATGGATCAGAATGGACTTTTTTCGAACAATTCAGTCCCGGAACTACCAATAATAATAAATTTTGGGCAACCGTTCAATGTTCAAAGCCGAAATTTGAACTGAAAAACGGATTCTATAAAACAGTTCAATCACTCTCGTTTGCCACTCCTGAAAGCGGTGATAGTATTTACTTTACCACTGATGGCTCCGAACCTACACGCAAATCGATTTATTATATTCCAGGGAGTAAAAGTCAGATTTCATTTACCAGATGTTATCGGGCTAAAACATTTGCTAAAAATAAGCTGTCAAGTGATATTTCAACTTCCACTTATTTTATCGGTGAACGGAATTTTCAGTTACCTGTTGTTTCAATTGTTACTTCACAGAAAAATCTGACGGACAATACAACCGGTATTTATGTAGCCGGAACAAACGGATTAACTGGGAATGGAATGAATACTCCGGCGAACTGGAATCAGGATTGGGATCGTCCGGTTAATTTTGAGTTATTCGATACAACCAATGTTGCCCGGTTAAATCAGGAATTGGATATTTCTATTTCGGGTGGATGGTCACGAATGAACAATCAGAAATCTCTAAAAATATCGCCCCGCAAAAAATTTGGAGATAATCAGCTCCAGTATGATATTTTTGCCTCAACAAAGCCAAATCATAAATATAAAGGCATTCAATTACGCAACTCAGGCAATGATTTTTATTATTCTATGATGCGTGATGCATTTATGCAATCAATTGTTATGAAGCGAATGGATTTAGATTGTTCGGCTTATGAACCGGCAATCTGTTTTATGAATGGTGTTTATTATGGCATTCAAAATTTAAGGGAGCGTAGCAGTGAAGATTTAGTATATTCAAATTACGGATTGGAGAGTGAAGATATAAAAATGTCAGAATCCTGGGCAATTCCTTATGATACGAGTTATATACCATTGAGCGATTATATTTCCAAAAATGATATTACTCAACCTGTTGTTTATACTAAAGTCTGTCAAATGATGGATGTAGATAATTTTGCCAATTATATGATTTCAGAAATCTACTTTGCAAATACCGACTGGCCAGCTAATAATGTCAAAATATGGAAAAAAAAATCAGGTGGTAAATGGCGTTGGATTTTATATGATACTGATTTCGGGATGAATTTATACGATACCAATTTGCAGAATCACAATACATTACTTTATGCACTAGGTGAAAAAACTGATCAAATACCGGATGCCTGGTCAACTTTATTGTTGCGCAGGTTAATTTTAAACGAAACATTCCGGAATAAATTCATCGACCGTTTCTGTATTCAACTTTCAACGACTTTTGAAACTACCAGGGTGAATCACATTATGGATAGTCTGGCAAGAAAAATATCAGGTGAAATAACATTTCATAAAATAAAATGGGATTCATACAGAGGATTTTCGGATGATCTGAATAATATGAAAGTGTTTACTGCATATCGCCCCGGTAATCTAATGAATTTCATATCAGGTAGATTCATGAATGCTTCAGTCACCCAAACAGCGCACCTGACTTCGAATATTATAAACGCTGTATACAGTATGAATAATGAACAAGTGATCGGTTCGGATGTACTGTTGAAATACTTTAAAAACAGAAATGTTGCATTTGAAGCTAAATCGGTCTCAGGGTATAAATTTAAACAATGGGAATTGACAAGTACAACCGGTCAGACACTTCAGATTTTCACTGATCCTGTTTATAAAACTATTCTAACCGCGAATATTAATTTAAAGGCTGTGTACGAATTGTCGGGTATGCCCGAACCTCTTGAAGGTGCTGGAGTAACCATGAACGAATTAGTTGCGAGTAATAATTTAATTTCTGATGAATATGGTGACAAGGACGATTATATTGAAATATACAATTACGGAACTTCTGAAGTGAATATAGCCGGCTGGTATCTGACAGATACTCCTTCCAATCCAACACTGGCCAGAATCCCTCTCACAGACTCATTAAAAACAAATATTCCTCCGAAAGGAAGAATAGTATTGTGGGCAGATAACCAGCCACTTCAGGGATCCCTTCATGTTGGTTTTAAATTAGGGAAAGAAGGCGAAACAATAGTATTGTCAAAAACAGCAACATCAGGATTGATAGTTACGGTTGATTCAGTCAGTTATCCACTCATGGAACAGAATATGAGCTATTCAAGGGTCCCGGATGGTAGTATAAACTGGATTATTCAGGGAACAACATTAAATAAAACGAACGATAATTTGTCGGCAATTGAATTGCCTTATATGACGCCACAGCTTTATCCTACTGTTGTAAAGGAATCAATAACAGTCCAGAATGCTCTGGGAAATAAACTTTTAATATCGGATTTGACAGGCAAAATAATTTACAAAAATGAATGCAATTCTGATACTGAAACGTTTAATGTTGCCTTTTTACAAAGTGGAATGTACATTGTTTCCGTTGGAAAAAGTACGTATAAAATAGTAAAGTTATAGGAAATTAATTGGGTCAACTTTTCAAGGGATCCCTGATAAACCAACAGCCGGACATGATGTAAACTGTTTTATTTAATAGTAGGTTTCCACTCATAAGCACCTGCATCAGGTGCGCCATCACTAAGGCGGTTATTGCCATTTAAATCAAGTGGTATGGCAAAATCAGGATTAGCCAGACCCCTTAAAGGAGAAACCGAATCGGGTGTAAAATTAAAATAAGTATTATCCTCCAGGCTGTATCTGATACTTTTAAAGACTGTATCATTTTTCTCGGACCAACGTATTTTTGTAAATTGGGGTGTTGTAAGTGCTTCGGGTTTCCTGATATAGCAATGATCGAATATACCGTTATATTGTTCGGGAAAACGTGTTGCCAGGCTGAACTCATTTTCGTCACTTCCACTGATGACGCAATTTCTAAATACAGATTCCATGGCGGATACACGGTTGAGATTCATAATCATTAACGCAGGTTTATTGTCACGTGATACCGGTTGAACTGTGCTGTTGTTGAAAAAATTGACAATAGTGCTTTGTGTAAAAACGTGCTTTCCTCCACTTAAATAGACACAGTAACTGCTTGAATTTGAAATTTCTGTATTCGTAACCTGAACATTTCCGTTTTGAACTACCAGGCCATAAAAATAGAAATTCTGAATCCTGCAATCCGATATTTCTAAATTCGGGATAGTATTCCTGTCATTGTTTGAAAAATATATTCCGACATATCCACTGTTCATATTGACATGACGTAGAACATGATTACCTTCCTTTCCAAGTAAATAAATTCCATCCCACTGACCTGCCACATTATTGTATGGAAAAGGCGTAGAAAATTTTATATTATCAAGGCGGTCGCCACGCATAACAATTGGATCCTCGGCAGTTCCTTCCGCTTTCAGGTTTCCATAAACAATCAGGTTTGCATTATTGTGAAAATACAACTTACTGCCCGGCTGTAATGTCAGTGTACTTGATTGGTTAACAACTAAACTGTCATAGATTAAATAGGGTAAGTCAGAAGTAAGTTTAGTGTCGGTCAAAATCCTTTTACCTCGAAGTTTTATGATATTTTGCCCGAATGCCTGAAGCTTAATATTTTGTGATACGCTATTCGTCAGAAAAACAAGTGAATCCTTTACTAATAAAGGAGAATTTGAATTGTTTGGATTAATGGTGACTGCAACAAAAATATAAAGGCTGTCATGTGCACGGATTTCAATATTGTCAAATTGATTGTTTGTATTTTTACTGCCGTCCACATTTATTTTAAATGGAGAATCTTTTCCACCTGCAATTCCGATATGGCTTATTTTTAATGCCGAATTATTATGGTTGTAAATCATGATTTTTGAAGTGGCACTTCCAAGGGTCGTGAAAACTGTATCGAAAGTAAGCGTATCAATGGTTAGCGTTAGCCTGTCATTCGGATTTGTTGAAAAAATCTCATCATTGCATGCTGAAAACCCTACTGAAAGAAACACTGATATCAAGACTAAAAACGACAAATATTTTTTTTTGTGAAATAAACTCATAAAATGACGGTTGTTTTTGAATTGGAATATGCAAATACAGATCAATTAATTTTTCGGCAAATTTACAGTAAAAGATGGCAATATCACAATAATGGCTTACTTTTGTATCTGTAAATTTAAAAATAGTCCAATGGCAAGTCGTAGAAAATTAAAAAAAACCATTAAATTCGTTTCCTTTGAATTAATTACTGATATTTATTACCGGTGTTTACTTTCAAAAGGTCTTGAAGATCAAGAAATTGATGCTTTAGTTGTTGACATCATGTCACTCAACCGAGAATACGTGCTAAGGGCAAATCGTCCGGATGGAAAAGATAATCCAAAACTGGTAAAAGCTTATTTCCGTAAATTATTTGACGATTGGCAATTGGCTATGGAAAAAATAATAAAAAAAGTTGAGAGCATTTAATAACAAAAGAAACAATTGATTTATCAGTTGTTTCTTTTGTTTTAAGTGACATTATTTAT
>Ga0302173_10001945_pt1 | contig 10167 bp, 9 predicted proteins | sample I_Fen_N3_1_FD_198785 | JGI IMG/M metagenome (GOLD analysis project Ga0302173, IMG submission 198785) | Peat permafrost microbial communities from Stordalen Mire near Abisko, Sweden - I_Fen_N3_1 | ecosystem: Environmental > Terrestrial > Soil > Wetlands > Permafrost | place: Sweden: Abisko... | reverse complement strand
TTAAGTTGTTATATAGATCTCAAAGATTATCTATTTTCCCTTTCGATAACATTTACTTAACACTCTAATCTTTCTCTAATCTACTTTAAATTCAGATTTAATTCTTTTATTTTTAACAACTTACACAAAACATTGATTTTAAAGAGTTAAACAATCTTTGCATTAAATATACACTCGTAATTCTAAGTTAAAAATGTAAATTTTTATGATTTTAAGTTAACAAAAGCGTTAAATCTGATCAAAACAAACTGAGTTTCTTTGTCAAATAAAAACTAATAACAACATGACAAAACTAAAACTCTTTTTTACGGCATTAATGCTTCTTGTTATGGGGAACATTTTTGCTCAAATTACAACCTCATCATTATCTGCCAAAGTTAACGATGGTACAAGTCCACTTATTGACGCTGAGGTTACTTTAACACATTTGCCTACAAACTCAGTTTACAAAGCTAAAACTGATAAACAAGGTAGATTTAGTTTCGAAAATTTAAATGCCGGTGGTCCTTACGAATTAGAAATTAAAAGCAAGGACACTAAAGATTATTCTAATGCCCAAATACATTTAGCACTTGGTGATAATGATTTACCAACAATTGCAGTAAACAAAGCTGATAATAATGTTTTGGAAGAAGTTGTAATTACGAGTTCTAAACCATCTTCTAAAAATAATGGAACTGGTATTAACGAAAAACAAATTAATGGCTTACCAGTAATTAACAGAGGAATACAAGATGTTACTAAGTTAGTTCCCCAAAGTTCTAATAACTCTTTTGCAGGTACCAACTTTAGATATAACAACGTAACGATTGACGGTTCTATCAATAATGATGCAATTGGTTTTAGTCCATCATTAGGAGGTCAATCAGGAACTTCGGGAATGCCAGGAAGCAGTACGCGCTCGAACTCTATCAGTTTAGATGCGATACAGGATATTCAGGTTTATATTGCTCCTTATGATATTAAACTAGGGAACTTTTTGGGAGGAAGTGTAAATGCTGTTACGCGTAGTGGTACAAACACAGTAAGTGGATCTATTTATAGCTATGGAAGAAGTGCTGCTATAACTGGACGAAATAACGCCGGTGACGGATCTAAAATGCCAAACTCTTTTGGTGATTATCAAATTGGTTTTAGATTAGGTTTGCCTATTGTAAAAGACAAATTATTCTTCTTTACTAATATGGAATATGCTGAGAGAACTGACCCTTTGTTTTACAATGCAGGATCTACAGACTCTAGCGGAAAACTAACTTCATTAGTAGATAATGCTACCGCTCAACAAATTTCAAATTTTGTTAAAACAAACTACGGATTTGATCCTGGAACTTATGGTTCGTACAATAACTTTGCTAAGAGTCAAAAATTCTTCAACAAATTAGATTGGAAAATTAACGACAAACACTCTCTTTCGTTAAGAAACAATACTGTAGTTTCTCAAGCTTCAAATTTAGAGCGCGATGCAGCAAACTTTAGGTTCTCTAGCATGGATTTTACACAAAAAAATCAATCTATTAGTACCGTTTTAGAACTTAAAAGTCACTTTAACAGTCAATGGTCAAACTCATTTATTGCAAGTTATTCAGCCATTAAAGATTATCGTGATCCAAAATCAAGTAATACAATGTTCCCTCAAACAGAAATTGGTTATAATGGTGGAACAATTTTCTTAGGAAATGATCGTGAAGCAACTGTTTTTAACATGAAACAAAACACTGCCGAAATCACTGATAACGTTACTTACAAAACAGGAAACCATACTTTATTATTTGGTACACACAACGAATTCTACGATATTAATTACGGTTTTGTAAACGCTCTTAACGGAAGGGTTTCATACAAATCATTAGCAGACTTTTTTGGTAAATTACCTACTCGTGTTCGTGGAACTTATCCGTTTGATGGTTCAACAAGAGATGAGATTTTTAATAATCCATATGCTAAATTCAAAATTAACTTATATAGTGTTTACGTTCAAGACGAAATTAGAATTGGTAGTAAATTAAAAGTTACTCCTGGTGTGAGAGTTGATTATACTGACTTGCCAAACAAACCAAAATTGAGCCCGCAAGTACAAAATTCTCCAAATGATCCAAATTATGGAACTACATATACATACACTCCATTAAATCAAATCAAAAACAACTTTTTTAGTACAGCATTAGTTTCACCAAGAATTGGATTTACTTATAATGTAGACGAAGACAAAACCTTAGTTTTAAGAGGTGGATCTGGAGTATTTACAGGTAGAATTCCTTTTGCATGGTTAGGTTACGCTTATTACAATGATGGTGTTGGTTACGGAAGTTATGACAAAAACAATTTAACTCCTGCACAAGTTGCTGCGGCCGGAGATCCATTAGCTACAAATGGTTTAAACGGATATCACGATGCAACTCCAAAAGTTCAGGCAGATTTAGTTGACAATAAATTTAAAATGCCGGCTGTTTTAAGAAACTCTCTTGCAATAGATAAAATCATTAACGGATATAAATTTACAACAGAAGCTATTTATACAAAAGTAATTCGTGATCTAGAATTTCAACAAGTAAATAAGACAGATAATCCAACTTATTTCTCTTACGACACTAATCACCAAATGCCAATTTATGCAGCCAATATCAATTCTGCGTTTTCAAATGCTTATTTATTATCAAACACTAATAAAGGATACAGATATAGCATAACAGAGATGATTACAAAAACATACGATTTTGGTCTTAACTTTATGGTAGCGTATACTTACGGAGATTCTAAAGATATTACAAACGGAATTCGTAACTCTATGGAAAGTAACTTCCAAATGAACCAATCATTAACACCAAATGATCCTCAATTGGCAACTTCTAACTTTAATATCAAACACAGAATTGTTTCGAATGTTGGATACGCTGTAAAAGTGGCAGATAACAATACTTTCTCTGCAAACGTATATTTTAATGCTCAATCTGGAAATCCATTTTCTTGGGGATTTGTAAACTCTACAATTGCAGGAACAGGACAAGCAGCAGGATTAGCTTATATTTTTAAAGATGCAACAGAAGCAGCTAAATACATTGGAGTAAGTTCAGCAGGAGTTCCATCGGCTACAGCAGCGCAACAAGTAGCAAATTACGAAGCTTTTATAAATGGTAATGATTACTTGAAAAGCAGAAGAGGAAACTTCACAGAAAGAAATGGTGCTACTACACCATGGAACATTCAGGCAGATTTGAAAGTAATGGATGAAATTAGAATCGATAAAGCAGGTACATTACAAATTTCATTTAGCATCGCAAATATTGGAAACTTGATCAATAAAGATTGGGGAAGAAGTTACTTCGTTCCAAATACATACAATTCAACGGCGAATCTTGGGTTAACAAAATCTGGAAACATAGGCGGAGTTGCTACTGGCGATCCAACTTACACTTTCCAAAAACCTACGTCGACTCCTTATACTATAGATCAATTAGCTTCAAGATTCCAAGGACAGCTTGGACTGAGATATTCGTTCTAAAGATTGTGTTTTATTTTTTTATTGTCTCCCAGTTTCATCCCTTATGAAACTGGGAGACTTTTTTTTGACCGATCCGCAAAATCTAATACTATTGAGCTCTCATTTTATTTTATTGAGATAAACTTAGTTTCCTCCCCTTATACATTATTTGAGATTTAATGACTAAATTAGTTACATGGAAACAAATCCGGATGTACTAATAATTGGCGGAGGACTTGCTGGCTTAACATCGGCTATACATTTGTCTCAAAAAGGGTTAAAAGTAATCCTGATTGAGAAATCCGATTATCCCCGACACAAGGTTTGCGGAGAATACATCTCTAATGAAATCCTACCCTACTTATTGTGGCTTGGCGCAGATGTTTCAAAACTTAATCCCACAAATATTACGAATTTCGAGTTTACTACAAATTCAGGAAAAGCCGCTACGGCAAAACTCCCTCTTGGCGGATTTGGTATTAGTCGTTATGTCCTTGATCATTTTTTATATCAAAAAGCACTAGAAAACAATTGTACAATTATTAAAGAAACCGTTACCAATGTTTCTTTTGATAATGATGTTTTTACTGTTATAACTCCAAATAAAATTTTAACGGCCAAAATAGTATTGGGTGCTTTTGGTAAACGTTCCAACATCGATCAGGTATTAGATCGGGATTTTATTCATAAAAAATCCCCTTGGTTGGCCGTAAAAGCACATTATTCTGGTGATTTTGATAATGATCTTGTCGCCCTCCATAACTTTGCTGGTGGTTATTGTGGCGTTTCTAAAGTCGAGAATAATAAAATAAATATTTGTTATTTGGCTGATTACGCTACTTTCAAACAATATAAAAATATAGAAGATTATCAGCAAAACGTACTTTATAAAAATAAGCATCTTAGAGCTGTATTCGAAAATAGTACGCTCCTATTTGATAAACCCATCACAATAAGTCAAATCTCTTTTGATAAAAAACAACCAGTCGAAAACCATATTTTAATGATTGGCGATACTGCGGGACTTATTCATCCGCTTTGTGGCAACGGAATGGCAATGGCAATTCATAGTGCAAAAATAGCTTCAGAATTAATCTTAAAATACTATTCTAATAAACCAATGTCTCGCGAATCATTAGAAAAAAAATATACGAAAGAATGGAATTTACATTTTGGTAAAAGAATTTATATGGGGCGAATTCTGGCGCAAATCTTAACTAACAAAACCATTACAAATACGCTTGTTTCAATAGTAGCATCATTTCCAGGAATAATGCGCAACATAATTAAGCAAACACATGGCAAAACTATAGCAATCAATTAAATGGGAATAAACACTGATTATAGAACACTCGAAACTGAAATAATGGACGATTTCTCTCTTCAAGGAGAAGAATTGCAAGAGGCGCTAGATAAAATTGCCAGTATTAATCAGTTATTAGGTGGCAATAAACTTACGCTTCACGGCATAAAAAAATTACTAAATGATTCTAATACACATCAAACAATTGTAATTGCTGATATAGGTTGTGGCAATGGCGACATGTTGCGCATGCTGGCAAAATTTGGTCAAAAAAACAAACTCAATTTTAAGCTTATAGGCATAGACGCTAATGAATTTACGATCAATTATGCTAAAACACTTTCGTCTGCATATTCAAATATCGAATATCTATGTCTGGATATTTTTACCGCAGATTTTATCAATCTTAAATACGATATTGTTTTATGTACTCTTACCCTACACCATTTTACCAATGAACAAATATTAAATATAATTACTACCTTTAATAACAATGCTAATGTGGGCATTATTATTAACGATTTGCATCGTAGTAAATTAGCGTACCGACTTTTTAAAATCATTGGTGTTATTTTTAATCTAAACAAAATGTCGCGTGAAGATGGATTGGTGTCTATTTTAAGAGGATTTAAGAAAAAGGAACTAGTAGAATTCTCCCAAAAAACAAATTTAAAAAACTATACCATCAGCTGGAAATGGGCTTTTCGTTACCAATGGTTAATTGCTAAAACATGAGTGTAAAAATAATAACTGTTGCCAAGCAACTACCACAATATTCGCGTCAAACGGCAGATATACTCCCAATGTTGGAGGAATGGCTGCACGGACAAGACGAACGTTTTATAAAAAAAGTAAAAAAGATATTTGAAGGCGCCGCTGTAGACAAACGTTACTCGATCATGGATCCTGTCGAAGTTTTTACGGCTACTTCGTTTCAAGATAAAAACGATATTTATACTCGGGAAGTAATTATTCTGGGCGAACAAGTATTAGAAAAAGCGCTTGCTAAAGCAAACTGGGATCCGCAAACACTCGATTACATAATCACGGTAAGTTGTACCGGAATTATGATTCCGTCATTAGATGCTTATCTTATCAATAAAATGAAATTAAGACAAGATATCGTGCGCCTTCCGGTTACTGAAATGGGTTGTGCTGCCGGAATATCCGGAATTATTTATGCAAAGAACTTCTTAAAAGCTAATCCCGGTAAACGTGCCGCAGTAATAGCGGTTGAATCGCCAACAGCAACTTTTCAGCTAAATGATTTTTCTATGCCTAATATAGTTAGTGCAGCAATTTTTGGTGATGGAGCTGCTTGTTGTCTTTTATCCTCTTACGAAGAAGATTATGGTCCCGAAATACTTGACGAACAAATGTATCATTTTTATGATGCCGAACATATGATGGGTTTTAAACTTACCAATAGCGGTTTGCAAATGGTTCTGGATATCGAAGTTCCTGATACAATTGCATCGCACTTTGGAGATATTATACATCCGTTCCTGCAAAAAAACAATTTAGAAATTAAAGACATCGAACACATGATCTTTCATCCCGGTGGAAAAAAGATCATCACGACTGTTGAGGCTCTCTTTTCCGGATTAGGAAAAAACATCAATGATACAAAAGAAGTTCTAAAACAATACGGCAATATGTCGAGTGCAACTGTATTATATGTTTTAGAGCAAATTATGGACAGAAACCCAAAAGCTGGAGAAAAAGGATTAATGCTAAGTTTTGGGCCGGGATTTTCAGCACAACGTGTTTTATTACAATGGTAAATTAATTTTATAGCTTATAATAAAACACAATTATTTGACTCGCTTAATCCTAATAGGTCTCTAAAACTTAAAACAAAACAAATTATGGCATTCGAAAATATTATTGCAAAGTTACCCTACAGTAAACCTTTTCTATTTGTAGATGAATTGCTTCATGTAGACGAAAATAGCACGATAGGAACTTATACTTATAATGAAGATTTGGATTTTTACAAAGGTCATTTTAAAGATAATCCTGTAACTCCAGGTGTAATCCTAACAGAAACGATGGCGCAAATTGGAATGGTTTGTCTTGGTATCTTTTTACTGGGCGATACCTTTAATAAAGATACCGTAATCGCTTTTACATCGGCAGATATGCAGTTTTTAAAACCAGTATATCCAAACGAAAAAGTAACAGTAACCTCTCAAAAATCATTCTTTAGATTTGGTAAACTGAAATGTGATGTCATTATGAAAAATGAATCCGGACAAGAAGTTTGCAAAGGCATTTTGGCTGGTATGATAACGAATAAGTTATGAATAAACGAGTTGTAATAACAGGTTTAGGCGTTGCTGCTCCCAACGGAGTTGGTATTCCTGCATTTAGTCACGCCATAAAAAATGGAATATCAGGAATTCGCCATGATGCGCAATTACAAGAGTTACAATTTTCTTGTCAAATTGCAGGTCAGCCACAAATATCAGACGAACTTAAATTAGAATATTTTACAGAACTAGAGCTTCGGGGATTTAACAGCACCGGTATTTTGTACGGCGTTATTGCAGGCATAGAAGCTTGGAAAAATGCGGGCTTGCCAATAGAAAACAATGAAAATCCTGATTGGGGTAGCGGAACTATTTTTGGTTCCGGAACATCTGGTATCGATAAATTCCGCGAAAGCATTTACAAAATAGACGAATTGCAAGTCCGAAAATTGGGTAGCACCGTAGTAGCTCAAACCATGAATAGTGGTGTAAGTGCTTACCTTGGTGGTAAACTTGGACTTGGAAATCAGGTTACAACAAATTCATCTGCCTGCGCAACGGGTACAGAAGCAATTTTAATGGCTTACGATCGTATACAAGCCGGACAAGCCAAACGCATACTGGCAGGAAGTACTGGCGATAGCGGACCTTACATTTGGGCAGGATTTGATGCTTTGCGTGTTTGCAGTTCTAAATATAATGATAATCCGGAGCAAGGTTCTCGCCCAATGAGCGCTTCGGCAGCAGGATTTGTTCCCGGTAGTGGCGCTGGTGCTTTGGTTATTGAAGATTTAGAAAGCGCCTTAGAACGTGGCGCAACTATTTATGCCGAAATTTTGGGAGGAAATGTAAACTCTGGCGGACAAAGAGGAAATGGAAGTATGACTGCGCCAAACAGTACTGCTGTACAAAAATGTATTACTACGGCATTACACAATGCAAGAATTTCTTCTAATGAAATTGATGCTATAAATGGTCATCTTACTGCAACTACAAAAGACAGTCTGGAGATTGAGAATTGGACAAAAGCTTTAGGGAGAAGTGAAAATGATTTTCCATACATTAACTCTCTAAAAAGTATGACAGGCCATTGCCTAAGTGCTGCCGGAAGTGTCGAAAGTATTGCCACAGTTTTGCAACTTCATGAAGGATTTATATTTGGCAATATCAATTGCGATGATCTCCATCCCGAAATTACTGCCCTTATTGATCCAACCAAAGTACCATTAAAAACACTAAATATTCAACCCAATATAATTGCCAAAGCAAGTTTTGGTTTTGGCGATGTTAATGCCTGCATCATCTTTAAAAAATTTCAAAAATAAAAACTATGAACAAAAAAGAACTAATCGCTCAATTAAAAATAATTATAAAGCCGTACACGACAAAAACAGAAGCTTTCGATAATCTTACAGAGGAAACTGATTTTATCAATGATTTAGGTATCAATTCGGCTAATCTCGTAGATATTGTACTTGATATCGAAGAAACTTTTAATGTTGTAATTGACAATACTGATATGGAGCATATGCTAGATGTAAAAACCGCAGTAGAAATTATAACAACCAAACTTGCCGCAAAATGATTGGTAATGATATCATAGATATTAAGCAATCACGTCGCGAAAGTAATTGGCAGCGTAAAGGTTTTATACAAAAAATCTTTACAACCCAAGAACAGCTGCTAATCTCAAATGCTCAAAATCCCGAAACAATGATTTGGATGCTTTGGAGCATGAAAGAGGCATCGTATAAAATTTATAATCGGAAAACCAAACTGCGTATATATATACCACAACAATTCGTTTGTGCAATAACTTCTCAAAATCACGATTGTGTAATTGGAAAAGTAAATTGCCACGAAAATGTGTATTATACCAAAACGATTCTCACGCAGGAAAGCATTAATACTATAGCTGTAAATTCTATCTCTGATTTTAACAATGTAATTGAGATTGAAAATAAAAACATTGTTAAAGACGAAAATGGTATTCCATATCTGATAAATTCCTTTTCAAATACAATTCAAGATGTATCCATTAGTCATCATGGTCGTTTTGAAAAAGTGGTTACGATTCATTTTAGAAGCTAAAAAATCACCAAATTGTTTTATCTTTAACAGACATTAAAAAAGAATAGAATGTCTGATAATTTTCAAAAATATGGCGATTTGTTTCCAGTAGATCAGGAACATTTTGATGATCTTTTTTCCGTTTTAAAAAGCACTACACTTGAAAAATCAGATTTCTTTTTACAGCAAGACGAAAAATGCGAGTATATTGGTTTTATTAAAAGTGGCACGTTAAGAAGTTTCCATAGTGGAGAGAATGGAAATGAAATAAGCTTCAATTTTCACTTCAACAATCAATTCTTCACCGACTACGAAAGTTTATTATTTGACAAAAAATCAAAATTAAACATACAAGCCATTCATAAATCAGAATTATTCCTACTACATAAAGATGATTTAAAAGCCTTATACAACAAAGGGATCTATTGGCAGGAATTTGGCCGAAAAACTAAAGAAAAACTCTATATCGACGCCAAGAAACGAATAGAAGACTTATTATACTTTACGCCCGAAAAACGATACACGAATTTATTAAATGAAAACCCATTAATTTTTCAAGAAATCAATCAAAAGCACGTTGCAAGCTATTTAGGCATTACCCCACAATCTCTAAGCAGAATACGCAAACGCATTAGTTAACTTAAGTGAACGTCTATTGAATTTCTAGTGGGTAATTTTGTCTTATTAACAATTTAAAAAGTAAAAATTATGGCAACAAAAGATTTAACAATTGTTTTAGTTCACGGTGCTTGGGGAGATGGTTCGCATTGGAGACATGTAATTCCGGCATTAGTAAAAGAGGGTTACAAAGTTCGCAGTGTTCAAAATCCGCTAACGTCATTGCAAGATGATATCGATAAAACCAAAGATTTAATTGATGCGCAGGATGGAAAAGTTTTATTAGTAGGACATTCATACGGAGGTGCAGTAATTTCGGGCGCAGGAAATCACGAAAAAGTAGCAGGATTAGTTTACATTGCAGCATTTGCACCAGATGCAGGAGATAGTTTAGGTGCGCTTTTAGGTAAAAGACCAGGTTCAGGCGGAGCAAGTATTTATCCAGA
>Ga0302173_10001943_pt1 | contig 10170 bp, 6 predicted proteins | sample I_Fen_N3_1_FD_198785 | JGI IMG/M metagenome (GOLD analysis project Ga0302173, IMG submission 198785) | Peat permafrost microbial communities from Stordalen Mire near Abisko, Sweden - I_Fen_N3_1 | ecosystem: Environmental > Terrestrial > Soil > Wetlands > Permafrost | place: Sweden: Abisko... | reverse complement strand
TAGACTATACCCGTAATTTCTAACATCAAAATCTGGATATTTGTTAACCAATCGACTTCCGATCTCACCAATTCCTGTAGATTTATCTTTATTTTCATTTTCTGTGATAATTCCGACTATTGTCTTCTCAATAATTGACTTGTTGATCACTTGTTTTTCTTTACTTAATGAATAGGACACAATTTCTTGTGACTCTTCCTCTTCTTCATCTTGGTCAATTAGGTTTTCTAAATTAGTAAACTTCGTACAGGCTGTCATAAATGAACGAGGTGTCTTTTTCTCACCCATTCCAATTACCATCATGCCTGATTCTCTAAGACGACTTGCTAGTCTTGTAAAATCTCCATCACTAGAAACAATACAGAAACCATCTATATTATTGGTATATAATATATCCATTGCATCAATAATAAGTGCAGAATCTGTAGCATTTTTTCCAACAGTATTACTAAACTGTTGAATTGGTATCAAAGAATTTTCAAGTAATTCTGCTTTCCACTTGGTGGATTGTGTACTTGTCCAATCTCCATAGATTCTCCTATACGTAGTAATTCCATGTTTTGTCATCTCATCTAATATTGATGAAATATATTTTGCTGAAATATTGTCAGCATCAATTAATAGCGCAAATCTTTTATCTTCCATAATACTCCTATCTGTCGTTTCAGCGACACGAAAGCTCAGCCATGCAAATGATATAATCCTTCGCAATCTTTCCCCTTCTGTTAATTTTTTTATTTTATCAAACATAACAATTAATATATATTATTCAAATTTACGTGCATAGTGATTACATATAAGCATTGATTTTCTTCCCTCATATACTATTTTACGTTTTTCATAATCTTATTCAATTATACAACAATTTTTCCCTTTCCGCCTATTTTTTCTGGAATTTTTTCTTTATTCTTTAAATTTATTCTCTAAATTGGTTTTCTATACTTCATGTGTGTATTGATTTAGATTATCGTTGAGCTATCTTCAATTACAAATACTATGTTGTAAAAAACAATATGACTACTATTGAAAAATAGTGTACAATATAAACCTATCTAATATTAGCACCCAAATAAACGCAAAAAACTAGATATGCACAGAAAGATGTGCAGGAATGAGGAACTTTATGATTAAAAACTTACTTGAAAATATTATGAATGGAATAGATGTCAGACAAAACCTAAGTCAATTACGTCAGGAAATCAAAGAAACAAACAAAAAGAATGAATTACTTGATTTAATCGATGATGATTCTGAATTAATTAATGGTATGAAACAGCTGCTCGATAGCGAGGATGCGAAGACTCGTAAAAATGCTGCATTACTTATGGGAGACTTGGAAATTGACGAATTCTGCGATTCCTTATTTAAAGGGTATCAAGCCGAAGATCAAATGTTTGTTAAAAGCGCATATTTGAATGCTTTAAAATCATTTAATTATTTTGCTTACCTGTCTGATTTTAAAAACAGGTTAGCCGAGTTAGCCGAAACCACTCTTACAGTTGAAAACAAAAAACATGTAGAAGAAGAAATGCGAGCATTAACAGAATTAATTGTGGAAGTGGAAGGAATTACGACACATACGTTTGGTGGTTTCAATGAAGACTATGACTGTATTTTACTTACCAATCGACTTCATACCAATGTTACCGAAGCACAATTAGTAGAAATCAGTGGCTGTGAAGCTAGATCCTTTAATGCAGGAGTTGAAGTTAAAACAAATCATTTATTTGATATTTTACCAATTCGTACTTACAGCGAATTATTATTTACAATTAAAGGTATGAAAAACTGCGAAATGGATGCAATCAAAGCCGCTGCAACAATTTCAAGTTCTGATCTTCTTAATGTATTAAAAAAAGCGCATTCCGGCACCACACCTTTTTACTTTAGAGTTGAGATTAAGAGTAAGATACCTTTGGATAAAAAAAGCATTTTTGCGAAAAAGTTTTCAAGTGAGTTAGAGCGACTAAGTAGCCGCCAACTGCTTAACTCTCCTACAAACTATGAATTTGAGATTCGATTGATTGAAAACAAAATCGGCACTTTTAATGTATTAGTGAAGTTTAATACAATTAAAGATGAACGATTTGATTACAGGGTTGAAAATATATCCTCAAGTATCAAACCTGTAAATGCAGCACTTTTGGTTGCTTTGGCAAAAGATTACATGATTGATAATGCAAGAGTTCTTGATCCTTTTTGTGGAGTCGGAACTATGCTAATAGAACGTCAAAAAATTGTAAAAGCAAACACTTCTTACGGAATAGATATTTTAAGTGATGCCATTAATAAAGCAAAGATCAATACGGAAGCAGCAGGCCAGATTATCCACTATATTAACCGCGACTTTTTTGATTTCACACATGAATATGTTTTTGATGAGATATTCACAAATATGCCATTTCGGATTGGGCGTAAAACCGAGGAAGAAATATACGAATTATATAGAAAGTTTTTTGACAAAGCCAAGGAATTTCTTACGCAGGATGGTACAATTATTATGTATTCACATAATAGAGACTATGTGAGTCAACTTACCAAAGAAAATCGTTTTACAATTGTAAAGGAATTTGAAATAATGGATAAAGAAGAAACTTTCTTGTTTATCATTAAGTGATTTAGTAATTTTTGTAATTTAATATAATTGTTTCATTTCTTTTAACCAAACAAAACACAGGCAAAGTATATATCGGATATATACTTTGCCTGTGTTTTGTAATTTGTGTTTTCTAATATGCGCTTTCTAATATGTGTTTTCTAATATGCGCTTTTTGTATGTGTCGACAATTCATTAAACTAGTGATCAAACTTTAAATTTGCTAATTAACATCTGTAATTCTTGCGCAATACCGGATAATCCTTCAGCAGAATTTGCAATTTCTTGAATTGCTGCGTTTTGCTCTTCCATTGATGCTGAAGCTTCTTGTGTTCCTGCAGCGTTTTCTTCTGATATAGCAGATAAATTCTGAGTGAGATCTACAATCTTGTTCTTACTAATTGCCATTAATTTCATTGAATCATTTAACTGTTCAATGATTTCTTTGATAGAATCAATAGCTCCTGCAATACCGTTAAATTTGTTTTCTGTTTCTTTTACGCTCTGAGTCTGAGAATCAACAATTCCCTTTACTTCACCCATTGATAAAACGGCACTTTGTGATCTTAATTTCAATTCATCAATTACTAATTTGATGTCATTTGTAAAAGTATTTGACTGTTCCGCAAGTTTTCTGATTTCATCTGCAACAACTGCAAATCCACGTCCCGCTTCACCGGCCCGTGCCGCCTCAATAGCAGCATTTAAAGCCAATAGGTTTGTTTGATCTGCTATATTTTGAATCATCAAACTAGCACTTTCTATTTTCTCAGTACTTTCGTTGTTGCTTAAAATCGCCTCATATACTGAGTTCGATGCAGTGTTACTTTTATCTGTCTGATCAACTAGTACTTTAATAATCTGAAATCCTTCTTCTTTTTCTTTATCAATTACTAAAACAGCATTTTGAAGTTCCTTCATAAATGTAGTATCCTGGTCTAACATCTCTCCCATTTCCTCTACGCTTCCAGCTGTTGTCTCAGTATCTCTTGCTTGATCACTTGCACCTTGTGCAATGTCTTCAATTGTCTTTGATACTTCTTCTGCTGCTGTGGCCGTCTGCTCTGTTGTAGCTGTAAGCTCTTGCGATGTTGCAGCTACTTGTTGTGCAGAATCTGCAGTTTTAATAACGAAGTCTCTTACATTATCTTTCATGGTTTGAAGTGACGTAACCATTTTTCCTATTTCATCTTTTCTAGTATTATATTTATCTGTCTTCCCATTTTTATTAATTGTGAAGTCTAATTCTGATTGTTTTTCTATATCTTTTGTCACATCAATAATTGGTTTTGCAATACTGCTACTTACGAAGAACGTAATAATTCCTCCGATAAGTACAGCTCCAATGATAAATGAAATCAAGACATTACTTACTGTATTAATCTGTCCAAGAATTTCTGATTTTTCTGCCCCTACAACTACAGTCCACGAAGTATTTGGTACAGGAGCATATCCAATAATTCGTTGTATGTTTTTAAATTCATATTCACCATTTCCAGTTTCACCTTTTGCCATATGCTGCGAAACCAGCGGTGCCAACTGTAGATAATTTTTATCATTTTGAGCCGCTTTATCAATTATATTTTCTTGATTTAATACAAGATCTCTGTCTGAATATGCTACAAATATTCCTGCTGTATTAACCATATAACCATAACCCGTTTCTCCATATGTAATGCCATCAGTTATATCACTTAAGGCTGTTCCATCTCTTCTACCATATAAAACGCATACTATCTTACCATCTTGATAAACAGGTGTTGCAATAAATAGTGCTGGTGTATGTGTTACTGAACTAATTAGAATATCGGATACATTTGCTTGTCCGTTTTTGGCTTTTATAAAATAATCTCTAGCGCTAACATCTGTTTTCGATCCACTTTTATCTAACATCACACTATTACCATTCAAATCTACAATTGCAAATGTCAAATAATCTGTTCTTTTTGCCTCTGCTTCAAAAAATGCTACCCTCTGTTCATTGGAAATATTTTGGTCTAATAGAATTGGATTTTGTGCTAATCCCTGCATATAAGTAACTTGCTCATCCATCTTTGCTTCAATATATTTTGCTTCTTCCTGCGCAGTCACTCTCAAATCTTTATTCGCATCAATTAGTAAATCACTGCTGACAATATTAATCGTAATAATTCCTAATGCTCCTGTTACCACAAGTATAATTAATGAAAATGTGGCAATCAATCTTAATTTAATTGATTTCATAAAATACTCCTTCCTGAATGCAATTTAGTCTATAATATTTTTTATGTCTTAATACCATCCCAATATGCCTGCCATATTCTCTCTTTATAATTATCTAACTTGGATGCTATATGATCTGTTTCATTATGAACTAATATTGCATCCAAAACCCCATGTATCATTGCTATGAATAAAAATAATGAGCCCTCCAAAGACTCATATTTAATTTCTCCTTTCCTTCTTCCCTCTGAAAATATTTTTTTTAATAATATAGCAATTTCAGCTTCATTTTCTCTAACCATTTGCCTACACTTTTCTCTAAGCTCCTGATTATAAATCAATGATATACTAAACCAAAATCTAATTCTTTCTGGTTTTGTAAAATACGTAAATACTGTAAAACAAAACGTCTTAAGTTTGATTTCACTTTTCTCATTCGTGTTATTTACACTAATTTGAGTGTTTACCTTATGAAAGAAACTTCCGATTTCTTTTGTCATAACCAAACAGATAATCTCATCTTTACTTTGAAAATGGCTGTAAATAGATGGAACTTTGATTCCTACTTTTTTTGCAATTTCTGACATTGAAGTATTGTAGCCTTTTTCTGCAAATAGTTTAAATGTTGCATTTAAGATTTCATCTTTTGTATCCATTATTTCTAGTCTCCTAATTATCCATAATTAAATTTGTGCCTTTTAACAACTCACATTACACGATTTTAGTTTGACTAGCGAGCGTTCGTTTGCTTTAGTTAATTTTAGCATGTTTTTTTGAATTTTTCTACATATTTCGACAATTCTCGCGGAAAATATTTTATAAATAATTCACTTGTAATTAACAATCAAATAAAGCCAACTAAGACGCATAGTCCTAGTTAGCCTAGTGTTTTGATATATTTATTAATTGTAATTTTCCTATACTCATTTCTTTATACTTTTCCACCAAAATGATTCAAATAATCGAATTTCTTCTGTGATGTATATATTGTTTTATTTCCATTAAATGCATATGCCAATGAGCATACAATTGCAAAATATAATATGTTCTTCGGTCCAAACACCTCTGCGCCTATTAGTATTGGTGCAAGAAGAGTATTCGTAGCACTTCCAAACATAGCTGCATAACCTAACGCTGCAGTGATTTCGATTGGAATCCCGAGCAAATTAGCCAGTACAATTCCAAGGCTTGAACCAATGGCAAAAAGTGGCGTTATTTCACCTCCCTGAAATCCAGCCGAAAGTGTCAATATTGTTAATAAGCATTTCAAAATCCAATCATAGGTGTATATTTGTTTCCCAGAAAAGCTTGCGCTGATAAGATTGGTTCCAAGACCACAATATCTTCCCATATGTAATGCAAGTAAAACAAGTGTAAGAACACAACCCATTATAAATATTCGTTTCATTGGATCATTTATTAGCTTTGCGAAAAACACCTTGGAAAGACTCAAAACATGTGCAAATGCACCGCCAATAATTCCAAACGTAATTCCGATCACAATTAATTTAATTACCATGGATGGGGAAATATTTAGAGAATCTTGAAGAACAACTGTGAATTTTTCAAGGCCAAGAAAGTGTGACGTATAACTTGCCACAAATGAAGCCATCAAGGCCGGAAGCAATGCATCATACTGTAGGGACCCAGCAATCAATACTTCCATAGCAAAAAATGTTGCTGCAAGTGGGGTTTGAAACAATCCCGAAAAGCCAGCTGCCATTCCTGCAATCAAAAGAACTCTTGAATTATCTGGCATCTTCATTTTTCGCCCAATTGTATGTGCAACCGTAGCTCCAACCTGTACTGCAACACCTTCTCGTCCAGCACTTCCTCCAAACAAATGCGTAATCCATGTACCAATCATAACGAGTGGAATAAGCAACTTTGGAATCCTTTCACTATCTCCAAGACCCGTTTGAAATACAAGGGTCATCCCTTTCAGACTTTCCTTACTAAATTGCTTGTACAAAAGCATAATAACAACTCCAGCGACAGGCAGAAATGGGACAAGCTTTAATACATTTTGATCTCTTATATCTGTTATTATAAGTAGCGTTGCACCAAACGCAGCATCAATGGCACCTACTATTATGCCGATCATTACAGCTATTAATGTATAAAATATTATATGCTTGTATTTATTATAAATTTTACTGATTATCATCATTAATCTCCCAAACTAATATTATATACAAAATGGTATATATGGCTCAAATTATATCAGATTATTTTTAAATACTCAAGCTTTCACAAACAAGGTCTTACCTGATTATGATTATCATTGTGATACATAAAAAACCTCCTTTCCAATGGCGGATATTCTTATTGCAAGGGAAAGTAATATGTAGTATCATAATTTATATCCTATATTTTTATTAAATTATATAGAGAAGATAATATTTTTCCACTACAAAAGTTAAATGATTGGATGGTACAATGACAATATCACTTCCACAATTTCTTTCACAATTAGTATCAAATCCTGCTTTATTAATAACTGTTATTTTAACTTTGGCCGTTATTATGGTAAATGGTTGGACTGATGCTCCAAATGCAATTGCAACATGTGTTTCTACCCGTGCAATTGCTCCAAAGCCAGCTATATTGATGGCTGCATGTTTCAATTTTTTAGGTGTATTCGTTATGACAATGGTGAATAAAACTGTAGCACTCACAATATATAACATGGTTAATTTTCAAGGCAATCCGAAGGATTCTTTGGTTGCCTTATGTGCTGCTATGGTGGCAATCGTAGTCTGGGCAACTGCGGCTTGGGCTTTTGGGATTCCAACAAGCGAAAGTCATGCCTTGATCGCAGGAATTTCTGGCGCAGCTATTGCATTACAAAACAGTCTCTCAGGAATTAATGGTCATGAATGGATGAAGGTTATAATCGGTTTAGCACTTTCTACTTTCCTAGGATTTTTTATGGGTTGGATAACTGTCAAATGTGTAAAACACATATGCAAAAATATGGACAGAGCTACAACAACTAGATTTTTTAAGCCTGCACAAATCGGTGGTGGAGCTGCTATGGCTTTTATGCATGGTGCTCAAGATGGTCAAAAATTCATGAGTGTATTTATGTTAGGACTATTTCTTGCACAAAACGATTCTTCTGTGCACAATTTTGATATTCCTATTTGGCTTATGTTACTATGTTCAGTTGTAATGGCGCTGGGAACATCAATTGGCGGTTATCGAATTATCAAAGCCGTTGGTATGGATATGGTAAAATTGGAAACGTATGAAGGATTTTCAGCAGATCTGGCTGGTGCCGGATGTATTTTAATTTCTTCACTAAGCGGAATTCCAGTTAGTACAACTCATACAAAAACAGCTGCAATAATGGGTGTTGGTTCAGCTAAGCGCTTATCAAATGTAAACTGGGGCATTGTAAAAGAAATGGTTCTTACATGGATTTTAACATTTCCTGGGTGCGGCCTAATTGGCTACCTCATGGCAAAGCTCTTCATATTTATTTTTTAATCATGGACAAATAGGAGAAAAAAATGAACGACGAAAAAAACAAGAAGAAATTAAAGACAGAAAAAGAAATAAAAGATTCGAAAGATGTCAAAATAGCCAAAGACATTAATGATGCGAAAGCGATTAAAGATGCCAAAGATGCTAAAGACGCCAAAGTTGCTAAAGATGCTAAAATTGCTAAAGACGCTAAAGACACTAAAGACACCAAGGATTTGAAGGATTCTAAGGATATAAAAGATGCCAAAGATGAAAAGAACAAAAAATCAAAAAAGAAAGAAAAGAAATCAAGGAAATTCAATTATTTTGATGCTTTAGTATCTTTCACTGATTTTTCTTGTCAGGCTTCAGAATTACTTCACACAATTATTTTGAACTATGATACAACAAAGTTAGAAGCGCAGATGAAACAAATGCACGACATTGAACACACAGCTGATTTAGCGAAACACAAAATGATGAGCAATCTTGTAAGAGAATTCATTACACCAATTGAAAGAGAAGATATTGCAGCTATTGCGCAAGCAATCGATACTGTTACAGATACAATTGAAGATGTAGTGATGCATCTGTATATGTGCAATATACAAACCATCCGAAAAGAAGCATTGGAATTCAGTGAAACAATTGTAAGTTGTTGTAATGCGCTTAAGATAGCCATGGAAGATTTTCATAATTACAAAAAGTCAAAAAATGTTATCGAGAATATTATTAGAATCAATAATTTAGAAGAAGCCGGTGATGAGATTTACACGAGGGCCATTAGAGATTTACATACAACTTGTACGGATCCTATCGAGATTATGGCTTGGTCCAAGAATTTTGATTATTTGGAAAAATGCTGTGATGCTTGCGAAGATGTTTCAGATGTTGTGGAATCAATTATCATGAAGAACTCTTAATAATAGAAAAACAAAAATGACAGTAAAGCTTATAAACTTTACTGTCATTTTTGTTTTGGTAAGTATTAAGTATATATTGAATCTGCTGTGATTACTTCTACCAAAATTTTTTCTTTTTAAAAATCCATAGACAAAGTACGACAACGAAGACACAAAATATCATAACTACAGGATAACTATACTTCCAGCTTAATTCAGGCATATATTCAAAATTCATTCCGAACCAACCAACAATTAAAGTTAGTGGTAAAAAAATCATTGTGACAATCGTTAATACCTTCATTACATCATTCTGTCGAATACTGATTTCTGATTGATAGACCTCTTGTACTTGCATTGCGTATTCGCGAAGAAGTTGTGCCTCAAATTGCAATCTTGATGCTCTTTCTGTAAAAACTCTAAATGTAGCGACCTCATCTTTACCAAAGAAATCCATCTCATTTTCTGACAAGGATTCACCTAATGCAGTTAACTGACTATAATAACGATATAACCTTGAGATCTCTTTTTTAATACTAAGCATTTTATAGTTAAAGTCTTGATAATTTGCATTTAAAATACCTTCTTCAACTTTAGATATCTCTCGTTCAAACATCTCTAAATAATGCAAATCATCTTCAATAAATGAAACCAGAAAATCAAAGAAAAATCGTTCCATGCTATATTCTCTTTTTCGTTTATACTCTGAAATCTTTTTTATAATACTCTTAACGGTTTTCGTATCATCTATAAAAATGATTTTACCCTCAAGAACATAAAATGCAAAATTAATATGCTTTGTATAATTTTTCTTAACGGGTATAGACATCGTACCAAATAAGAATTCCGAAAAACTCTCTAGTTTACAAAAATGAATTTTTTCTTGTATCTGATTTAAATTATTCTCATTTCTAAATTCACTTTGCTCTTGCCATTCAATTGAAGTAAATACACTAATTGCATCTTGACTTTCCGTCCAGGTCTTATTATCTGCTTCTTCAA
>Ga0302173_10001941_pt1 | contig 10175 bp, 9 predicted proteins | sample I_Fen_N3_1_FD_198785 | JGI IMG/M metagenome (GOLD analysis project Ga0302173, IMG submission 198785) | Peat permafrost microbial communities from Stordalen Mire near Abisko, Sweden - I_Fen_N3_1 | ecosystem: Environmental > Terrestrial > Soil > Wetlands > Permafrost | place: Sweden: Abisko... | reverse complement strand
ATTCTGTGCAAGAAAAATATAATATAGCAGCAGGCAGGTACTCTTCTTCATTCAGTTATAGGTGATTACAATGATTGATCGGGCAGTTTCTCTGTTAGTAAACTTACGAAAATTATTTGAAAGTCCGAAATCCGAATGGGAGAATGGGAGAATGGGAGAAAGGGTGAATGGGAGAAAGGGAGAATGGGAGAATAGGAGAATGATAAAAGTTAAATTATCTTTTTACTTTTGCCTTTTGACATTTAACTTTTGTCTTGATTTAAAACCCGTAGCAATGAATAGAATTCAGTTTATTCTGTTAGTGTTAAGTATTAATTTATTTACTCTTCCAAATTCGCATGCACAGTTTAAGCCCCCTGACTATAAAAAATTTACACGACAGGATACTCTTCGCGGATCGATCACTCCGGAAAGAGCATGGTGGGATCTCACATACTATCATCTTGATATAGTGGTTAATCCTTCAGACAGTACGATCAACGGAACCAACACAATCACTTACAGAGTCATGACACCTGCAACAGTGATGCAGATCGATCTGCAGGAACCACTTATAATCAGTAAGGCTGTACAGAATAACAGGAATCTTAATTTCAATCGGGAAGGGAACGTTTATTGGATTGAACTTGCCGATAATCAGGAAGCAGGTAAGATCTACTCGGTTGTAATAACTTATGGCGGCAGGCCTAAAGTATCAACAAGACCTCCCTGGAGTGGTGGAATAGTCTGGGCTAAAGACAATAGCGGACTACCGTTTGTTGCGTCTGCATGTCAGGGTGATGGAGCAAGCCTTTGGTGGCCCTGTAAAGACCATATGTACGATGAGCCTGATAGTATGCTGATTAGTGTTAATGTTCCCGGAAACCTGATGGATATTTCGAACGGAAGATTAAGGAGTGTCGTTAAGCAAAAAAATAGAACCCGCACATACAACTGGTTTGTCTCAAATCCAATTAATAATTACGGAGTTAATATCAATATTGCTGATTATACCCACTTCTCGGAGATTTATAAAGGTGAAAAGGGTCCGCTTGATTGCGATTATTATGTGTTGAAAGAGGATCTTGAGAAAGCAAAAATCCAGTTCAAACAGGCGCCGATGATGCTGGCAGCTCTTGAACACTGGTTTGGTCCTTACCCATTTTATGAAGACGGGTACAAACTCGTTGAAGCACCTTATCTAGGGATGGAGCACCAAAGTTCAGTAACATATGGGAACGGCTTTAAAAATGGCTACAGGGGAACTGATCTGAGCAATACCGGCTGGGGAGAAAAATTTGATTTTATCATCATTCATGAGTCGGCACACGAGTGGTTCGCCAATAGTATTACCGATGAAGATATTGCCGACATGTGGGTTCATGAGAGTTTCGGTAACTATGCCGAGAGTCTCTATCTTGAGTATTATTTCGGGAAAGAGGCAGGGGCCGAATATGTTCTTGGAACGAGGGCTAACATATTTAATGTGAGGTCGATAATTGGCATTTATAATGTCAATTTTGAAGGTTCCGGTGACATGTATTATAAAGGAGGAAATATGCTGCATACACTACGTCAGATCATTAATGACGATGAGAAATGGAGAGGTATATTACGAGGTCTCAATAAGGATTTTTATCATAAGGTTGTAAAAGGCGCACAGATAGAGGAATATCTGAGTGAGAAGACCGGAGTAAATCTGAAACATTTCTTTGACCAGTATCTCCGTGATATCAGAGTACCGGTTTTTGAATACTTTGTAAAAGGGGATAAGCTTACATTCAGATGGAATAACTGTGTACCGGGATTTGATATGCCTTTAAAAATCCAGGTTTCAGGAAAAGAACTATTCATTAATCCTAAAACAGGATTCACAACTATCAAAGTTGATTCTGAGAATGCAGTTATTAAAGTTGATCCGGGGTATTATGTAGCTACACTTAACAGTACAGGGAAATAGCTAAGATGCAATGAATAGTTTAAAGTATGTGAATCCTGATTCTGCACTACTCTTAGTGATCTGCGGGGAATGAAACATTATGCCGCAGATCACACAGATTAATAGTTCTTATGGTTTTATCAGAATTGGCTTCCCGAATCCTATCTTTTCCAGTGGTGGCAACTGGGTAGCAGCATCTCCTACGATTACATAGTACATTTTATCCGGAACTATGTACTTGTCAGTAATTGCCTTATGCTCTTCGACTGTCATATTCTTTATTACGTCTTCCTCTCTCTTGATGTAATCTTCGGGCAGTCCGTATTTTGATATTGTCGCCAGCATCCCGACAAGTGAACCATTAGTTTCGAAACGAAGCGCATTTGATAGAATCATTGCATTTTTAATGAATTGCAGATCTTTTTCATCAACCCCGTTGCGGTATTTCTCCATCTCCTCTTTTATTATTTTAACAGATTCAAAGGTAGCGTTGGATCTGACGCTGGTTGTGGCTGTAAATGGCGCTTTGTTCTTCATCTCCCTGAAGTAACTGGAAGCACCATAGGTAAATCCCTTTTCTTCACGCAGGATCTGATTCAGTATGCTCGTGAATGCTCCACCAAGTCGGTAATTGATAAAATCCGCCTTAACATAATCAGGATCGTTTCTTGCCAGAGCGAGATATCCGATGTATAAAACTGATTGCCGTGATCCGGGAATGTCAACAAAATATATCTGGGATTTTTCCGGATTCGGTGGTACAGGATAAGAATTGAACTTGACCTCTTTACTTTTCCATTCAGTTTCGAAGGGTTTCAGGGCCGCAAGAACTTGTTCTTTCGATACATTTCCAGCTACCTGTATTTTAGTTACATTAGGTGAAAAATTACTACTGTAATAATTTTGTAAATCATTCAGAGTGATTTTGCCAATGGACTCTTTTGTGCCTCGTGTGCTGAATCCAAGAATATTCTGAGTACCGTAGAGCAATTTGCCATATTGAAGGCTTGCAACGCTTCGTGGTTGTGCTTCTGCCTGAATGATGCTGTTTTTTGTCCGTGTTTGTGCCATAACAAATTCAGCAGTATCCCAGCGTGGTTTGAGAATCATCTCTTTTAGCAGTGCTGCAGTCTTTTCAAAGTTTCTTGATAGGGAACTGAGACTTACTGATATCTCTTCAGGAGCAGAATACATATTGATATTTGAACCAAGGAGTTCTATTTGTTCTTCCAGTTCCTCGGGTGTTTTGTTCTTTGTTCCCTGTGGAAGTACACTGGCTACCATCGATGCTACACCAGGAAGCTCGATTTTATCCTGATTGACACCACCATCAATCGTAAGACTTAATTCAACCAGTGGTAATTCCTTATTTTCAATTCCATAAACCTGAATACCGTTAGCTAAAGTGGCTTTCCATATTGCCGGTACCTTCACCTCGGGTGCTGCTGAGGCTGGGGGCTCAACTGTTCTGTCAATTAAAGAAGAGGATTTCTCAAATTTATCATCACCTGCTGCTGCTATTTCAACCTGGCTGGCCTCCTTAATGTTTTCCTCTTTAACACCTGCTGCAACGGAACCTTCAGCGATAAGCTCAGTTTTCCCTTTTGGAACGAAACTGGTTACAATGTGAGGCTTATTCTTAATGTATTTATCATAAACCATTTTCACATCATTCAGAGTCACAGCTTTTATGTTTTCTATATCTTTTTCAATATATCCAGGATCATTAAGATATGTGTTATAAAAAGCAAGCTGGATCGATTTATTAAAAACACTGCTGATTCCTTCATAAAAGCTTTTCTCGCTTGATGACTTTACTCTCTCGATATCATTCTCAGTTATTCCATCCTTCTCAAAGCGGTCAAAAGCTTCAAATATACCATCCTCAATAGCTTTAAGAGTTATTCCTTCATTTGCTCTGATTGTAATGGTAAATTCACCTGCCAGCTCACTTGAATTATTACTGGCTGAAGTTTTAGAGGTAAGCTTTTTCTCCTTAACAAGAACCTTATACAATGGTGCCTTCTTGCCGTCAGCCAGAATTTTTGCAAGAAAATCAAGAGCATAGGACTCTTTCTGGTATTGTTGCGGCACTGGCCATACCATGGTTATCTCCGGAACATTTGCGAAGTTGTCCTCGTGATATAATTTTACTGTTTTCTGCAGCACTGGTATCATTGCCGATCGTTTTGCTACCTCTCCATGTGATTTTATTTCTCCAAAATACTTATTGATCATAAGCTTTACCGAATCTGCATTAAAATCCCCGGCGAGTACAAGCGTGGCATTGTTTGGTCCGTAGAAATGTTCATAATATGCCTTTACATCTTCGAGGGAAGCATGTTTAAGATCAGCCATTTCTCCAATCACTTCCCAGCTGTACGGATGATCAGAGGGATAAAGATTTTTATCAACAACATAATCGGTAAAACCGTAAGGAGTATTATCTTCAGTCTGTCTTTTTTCGTTTGATACTACGTTCTGCTGGACACCAAGGGAATGCTTTGTAACTGAATTAATAAAATACCCCATTCTATCGGATTCAAGCCACAATATTTTTCCCAGTGCATTTTTTGGAAACATTTCAAAATAAGTGGTTATATCCCGTTCAGTAAAACCATTATTGTTGCCCCCGACGCCTTCAATGACCTTATCAAAAGTTCCGGAAGGGACGTTTTCAGAACCGCCAAAAAGCAAATGTTCAAACAGGTGGGCAAAACCGGTCTTGCCTGGTATTTCCCTGCTTGAGCCAACATGATACATTATGGCATATGATATGATGGGATCGGAATGATCAGTATGAAGAATTACCTGCAGACCGTTCGGCATTGTGTACTTCTCATAATTTATTTTAAGTGTATCGGCTTGTGGAGCCATCGTACAGGTTGTGCTGACTAATACTAAAAATATTATTCCGAATATCCTGAGTAAGGTTTTGAACTTATTCATTTTCTGCAGTTTTAGTTAATTAAATCTTACAATGTTAATTAATAAGGCCTTTCCATACATTTTATTGTATCGGGATGGTAATTCCAAAATTAAACAAATTTTAATTCTAATAGTTTTCGGGAATCAATCAAAAGTCAATTTTGTGCATATTTCCTGAGTAATAAAATTTATTTTGATGAAAATTAAATTGGCTTTCATTATTGTCTTGTTATTGCTGATGAATTCACTTTGTATAAAACAGAAGTTTATAACTCTATAGTTAACAATATGTATGAACCGTATCTTATCCCTCAGGATTACGGTCTGAGAACCGATAACAGATGGGTATAAATGACTGATGATACCGGCACAGGTCTGGAGTTCAGGGGTGATAAGCTTTTAAATTTTAGTGCTCAGCCATATTCAAAAGAAAACCTTACCAAATCGCTTTATACCTATCAATTTAAGCAATTTGACGGGGTTACTTTCAATTTAGATTATGCTACAAGCGGAGTTGATTGTAATACTTTATTTGTTTTTTCTGCCTACCGGGTAATGCCGCAGAGATATGATTTCCGGATTATTGTCAGGCCAGTCAGAAAATATATTTATTTGCACCCCAACCTTCCTTCGTCATCTCCGTGGATGTACCTGACTATGTCGGCTGAGATTATTCGCATTATTCAAGAAAATCATTACTTTAAATTATGAGAATATCAGAATTGAGAGCGATTGTTATTGAACTTTTAATAAATCCTGAACAAATTGCCAGATTTATAGTTAGTATAGTCGGAAGATGGAATACTGAAGCAGGAAATTATCAGAACAGCATTTTTCAGACTTCGGTCTTCTTTATTAATGTTCAACTGATTTTATTAAATATTAATCGATCTGATTATGAAAATTGCAATTATAGGAACTGGCAATGTTGGCAGGACACTGGCTGCCAGGTTAATGGAATTGGGTTATGATGTGATGCTGGGAACAAGGAATGTGACAGATAAACTCGCTAGTTCCGAGAAAGACAATTATGGCAATCCTTCTTTTAGTGAATGGTTTAAATCAAACAGTAACGTCAGACTGGGCTCTTTTAGCGAGGCAGCTACTTTTGGAGAACTCGTAATAAATGCGACACATGGTAGTAATTCTGTTACAGCACTTATTCTGGCAGGTTCTAAAAACCTTGCTGGGAAAATTCTAATTGATATTTCCAATCCCCTTGATTTCAGTAATGGGATGCCTCCAAGTTTATTGCCCGGTTTAAATAATACCAATTCTCTTGCCGAGGAGATTCAGAAAACATTCCCAGATGCATTAGTTGTAAAAACTTTGAATACGATGTGGTGCGGACTGATGGTTAATCCAAAACTTATCGGTAATGGAGATCATATTAATTTCATATCGGGCAATAGTCCTGATGCAAAGGGCAAAGTTAAGGAGATACTGAAACATTTTGGATGGCTTGATGAAAACATCATGGACATTGGTGACTTAAGTGGAGCCCGGGCAACAGAGTCACTACTCCCTATATGGCTGAAAGTAATGGGAGCAACTAAAAGCGGGGCTTTTAATTTTAAAATTGTCCGTTAGAATTTCAAAAAAAAACAGTATGTTAAATATTTATAATGTATTAACATACTGCAATTAATAACGCTTTTTGCATTTCCTTTTTTGAAAACAATGCCTCATTTCTGAGGCAGTCTGTTTAAATCAAATCTGGGTTGAAAAACCTGCAGTTATATATTATGTGTTATAGTAGAATCTCTCGTGAATAATCTGATCGCCTTTCCATTTTTGAACAGCAACCTCTTCCATCTTACTCCTTTTACCGTCTTTCATTGTGACATCCATCCACGATTCAACCATGGTCGTAGCTTCCTTTTCATTTGAAGTAATAGCAGTGACCCCTCCTCCATGCATCTCCCTGATCATTCCCATGAATTCAATCTCGAATTTCCTGTTTGCGTCTTTACCTTTTCGCACCTCGCCAGTAGCTTCTACCATTTCAACATCTTTGTGATAGTATTTTTCAAACGCTTCCATCATTTTGCCCTGTGCCGACATATCATATATGTCCTTTGCCTTGTCGTAATAACTCATATGTTTAAATTTTACAGTTAGTAATTACACAATAAACAAACGGGCAGAAGGAAAGTTTATCTGAATACTTATTACTTATTACTTTTTACTTTCACCTTTCAACTTCTTATCGCGACTGTTTTCACCATACCATAAGAGGGCATCAATTACCAGTTTATCCTGAACAGGATTATTAAAAGTAAAGGAAAGCTCTTTATTGGTTTTATGTTCGTAGTCGATATCGTTATGCCCCATATTTATATAAAGCATTCTGTAATTCTTGTTAGTCCAGACGACAGGATAATATCCGCTATGCCAGATCTCATATGGTTTTGGTCCTGTCCCGAGAGGGAAACTTGTTGAATCTATTGAAATAAGTATCTGAATATCAGAATTTTTACTTATGTCATTCTTCCAGCTATACCATTCATTAGGAGATGCTTTGAAGGTGTCAGGAAGATTTTTTGTGGAGGGGTGGTTATGGTTCTCAACACGAAGTATAGCTGTTGTCGGCCGCCATGTGTTTCCCTTATATTCTCCTGAACCAAGAAAGTGGTTATGATACCAGTCCCAGTTCTGGGGAATATCTGAAGGCGTAAGTGCAAATCCTGCAAAATGAAACCCGATCCAGGCTCCTCCATTATCCATATATTCCTTAAATGCAGCTCTTTGAAACGATGAATCTGGTCTTGTATCAAGAAATAATACTATCTGATAAGCTTTAAGAAAATCAGTATTCAGATTATTCCAGTTATTGGTTGAATCATAGCTGAAGTCATACTTTGATGATATATTCTTAAACCATCTGTTTGCCTCATGAACAAAACTAATATGAGCCTGATCGCTTTTGGCGGTGTAGAACGCGATTACCTTGAACTTTGGCGGATTCTTTTGCTCAACTCCGGAAACAGAGTGGAATAGAAATAATAGAATTACTGAGAAACTGAGAATTAGAATTTTCTTCATAGCAGGAATATTAAAATGACCAGAATGAAGGACCGCTTACCAAATAGTTGACCGGGATCCCTGTAATAAATGATTTGAGCCATGATGCACAATAATTCATGCCGGCTTCTTCCGAGTTGATATGACCAAGAAAAATTATTGCTTTTTGCCTGCCCTGGGCAACAGCATCTCTCATGTATTCATAAGTTTCCCATTGTTGTGCTTCGCCTCCAAGTACTACATCCACATTCTTTTCTTCAAGCAACATTATATGTCTCGCACTACCCGGGGCACCTTCAGCCAGTGCAACATGAGTTAATTTCATATCGGGCTTTCCTACTACATAAAAGGCATTTTCAGGGAAGATCTGCCTGAGATATTTCAATAACTCTTTCAGTGTTGTTTCCGGTAAATCAAACCGGTTTGTAGTCCCGTTTACCAGATAGTTTTTCCATCCAAGTTTTGTTATCATACCACTCTCTATCCCATCTGGTTTCATTGTATGTATATAATCGTGAAATCGCCATATTACCAGTTTGTGATCATCAATGAATTTCTTTTTTTCCAGGAAGACCGGATCATTCTGAAGCTTTTGTGTGTCATCAAGGTGATTATAGAAAAGGGGTTCATGTGCAATAATCAGGTTACATTTCATTTCGGCAGCTTGTTTCAAAACATCCATCGTAGCGAACATACATGTTATAATGCCGGTAACCACAGTTTTAGGATCACCCTCTTTGATTACATCTACCGTGTTTGGGATTGATTTACATCCGCTATTCTTAAGAATAAGAGCGATAACCTCTTCGGCAGTCTTATTTTTGGCTGATGCCTGAGTCTGCCCTCTGCCTGTGCCGGTGAACAGGCTGAACATAAGGATTGAAAAGATCACTGGTAGTGCTTTCATATGGTGTGATAATTTTGTTATGAATTAATGTAAAAATAAGAGAAAATCATAAAACCCCAGTATGTGTTTGCATATTACTTTCCGGAAAATTCCTTATTTTTGCAAAATGTTCAAAGTCTTGCATACATCAATTTTAATTTTTGCCATAACCTTTTCATTCTTCAGTCCGGTTATGGATTGTTATGCATTGCTCTATGAATCATCAGGCTCAAAACCTGGACTGGAAAACGCATTCTCTCTTTCCTCTTCTGAAAACAACAATCAATTATACCTCATACCACGGAATTCAGGTTCTGTAAGCCATATTACAAATAAAACTGTTATTATATTTAAATATTATTTTAACAGGTTAAAAATTAGTGGATTATCGTTAGAAACACAGATATTTAATATTTTTTCAAAATATATTTATTTCTCTAAAACGATAACTCAAAGCCTTCCTGTAACTGCACGGATATTCCCATTTCATAATTTCTGGTAATCAACATTCCATCTCTTAAATTCCGATAGTCCCGGTTTGATAATATTCTGACAGGGACAACGAATTATTAAGGAACTGACTATGAAGTTAAATCGTTAGTCAGGCATAATTGTATTATCAAAAAATCAATTTAAATAAATTCATACTTAAGAAATGGAAACAATATTAATTGTCATAGGATTAGTGTTATTGATCGTATTGCCGTTTGTAATCAATCACAGGATCCAGAAAAATAAATATGAAAGCTTTCTGAAACATTTCTCGTTATTAGCTTTGAAACATAATTCAGTCATCTCAAAGCATGATTTCTGGAAAAACTCATTTGCTATAGGCATCGATGAAAACTCTAAAAAAGTGTTTTATATGAGGAGGACCGGGAATAAAGAAGTTGAAAAGATGCTCGACCTCAATGATATTTCGGGTTGTTCTTTCAGGGCTGCAGGCGCATCTTTGAAAGGATCAGAAGAAGATATAAGTCTGAGATTTGCTCATCGGGAAACAGGTAATACTGAAACCTCCTTTATATTTTATGACGGGGAAGATGCAATGTCCATATGTGATGAAGAAATTCCGCTCGTTGAAAAATGGTGTACAATAATTAATTCAAATCTGGGTAAGGGCAAAAAGTAAGATTCATTTTTCTTGCCAATTCTGAAAGCCCCGGGGATTTTTTGCCCGGGGTTTTCTTTCTCATTATCACTTTTTCGTAAATTAATCCCGATAGTTTCTATATTTACGTATTGCCTGATCAAAAAAATTAATATGATATATGATTATATTGTAATTGGCTCGGGTTTCGGAGGCAGTGTTGCGAGCCTGAGGCTTGCAGAAAAAGGATATAAAGTTCTTTTGCTTGAACAGGGGAAACGCTATAACCCTGAGGACTTTCCGAAGACAAACTGGAATATTCCTAAATA
>Ga0302173_10001938_pt1 | contig 10183 bp, 14 predicted proteins | sample I_Fen_N3_1_FD_198785 | JGI IMG/M metagenome (GOLD analysis project Ga0302173, IMG submission 198785) | Peat permafrost microbial communities from Stordalen Mire near Abisko, Sweden - I_Fen_N3_1 | ecosystem: Environmental > Terrestrial > Soil > Wetlands > Permafrost | place: Sweden: Abisko... | reverse complement strand
ATTTTCATGAAGATTTTTTAAGATGGCTTTAAACTTAGCATCTTCTAATTCTCTTTTTAATTTTGATATTTCAGCACGTTCTTTTTCGCGACGTTTTTTTGCTTTTTCTTCTAAAGCGGCAAGTTTTTCCTCAATGCTCTTTGGTACAGGTTTAGTTCTCGTTCCTTTAATTTCATCCATTTTAATTTCCTCCTAATTATTTATGAGTTCTAACTCTAATTTTTACTTTTGATTTATTGTCTTCTTTTGTATCTATTTTGCTCGGATTTATTGTGATATTCGGCAATGAAAACCCTTTACTTTGTTTTCCTCCAAAAGTTTTCATTTTATCTTTCAAAGTAAATCAACTCCTCAATGATTTCAAAGTATTAATTTTTCCACTTTCTTTTTCACATTCAACAGTAAAAACTTCTATAATTAATTTTGTTAGTGACGTGCCTTTTACATTTGATAATAATTGCATATCATCATAAAGCGATGCGGGGATTTTAAAGTTTACACGTTGCATATCTCCTTTGTATTCTTTTGGGCGCCCTAACTTTATAATTGGTTCTGTTGCGGCTTCTTTGATAGGTTCCGCTTTATCCTTAATCTGTTTATTAACTCGTGTTTTATTTTTCGGTGAGGAAGTATTCTTTATTTTCTTTTCTGCCACTTCAATTTCTGTATCAAGAACAATCTGTCCTTTTGCTTCTAGTTCTTTTTCCATTGGTTTTTCTACCGCTTCTAATTTCGTCACTTCCGCAAATTTATCTGCGGCCGATTTCATTGTTTTCATATCCTATTCCTCCTGTATTATCTCCTGCACAAGTGCCGCGTAATCTATCGCGGCGGCTGATGATTCATCATAGCTAAAAATTGTTTGTTGCATGAGTTGCGATTCTCTCACCGCCACACACTCACGGATATAGGTATTATATAACTTTGTATGTAAATCTGTCGCGAGATTTTTCATATCCTCACAGATCTGTTTATTTATCACCATGCGACTCGTAAAACGTGTTAAGATGATACCGTTTAATGGTCGATTGAGCGTTGCCAGAGATTGAGCAATAGCTCTCACTGATTTGTAAGCGTAAAAATCAGCAGTTGCAGGGACTAAAACGCTGTCTGATGCTCGAATAGCGGCAACGGTATTGCCTGCCATATTTGGTGGGCAATCGATTAGAATATAATCATATGATAATTGAGAAAAATCAAAGGATATTACACGAGATTCTAACTCCATCAAATCTATTGACGACGGTATAACATCCATACCACTTGCAGTATGTTGGATAATTTCCGAAAGTGACGCTCTACCCTCCACAAGATCGACAAGGCTTTTTTCTTGCTCGTGTGCGCCAGTATTATATGTTAGGTCACCCTGTGTATCAAGATCAACCAAAAGGACGTTCTTACCTGCTCTGTGAAGTCCTGCACCGATATTAAGGGTCGTTGTGGTTTTTGAGATACCGCCTTTTTGATTCGCAATCGTTAGAATTCTCATATTTGTTTCCCCTTTCGTTTTTAGGTTTTCGATTTTTCTTTAATTCGTTATACTTATTATACACCTTATACATAATTTATGTCAATTACTTATTTTACATTTTTTACTTTTATTACATTTTATACATAACTTATGTTATTTATAAAAAATACGTTATATATGTACAAAATGTTTTATATATTTATTACGTATAATACCTATAATATGTAAAATATGTAATAAATAAAGCCTTATTTGTTTCGTTTTAAACGTTATATACTTTATTGATTTAATTGATGTAATAAACGTAATTTACATTAATTATATTTTTTACATTTTATATTAATTAAACATGTAATACATATTAAACATTTATTACATTTTATACATAATGAATATTTAATATGTATTATAATTACACAAAATACACCTATAAAACCAACTGAATAAAAAGTGGGGTGAAGATTTATCCTTGCTTTGCCTTTTTTGCCGCCTATGATTCGCCATAGCGGATTTTTTTTGCATTGCGTGATGTCATATATACATTAGTATCAAATTTTGTCTTAGAAGTGATTACAGAAGGTTTCGATTTGGAGGGATTCGAAAATGGCCTTTAGGTCATCTTGTACGGTACGCCGAAAACTATGATTTTTCACGAATACGCATAGGATTGATGGCTGGTATCGAGATTGTGTCCAATCTTGAAAAAAGAGAAACACGATCCTTTCCATCTTAGAAAGTTATACCAGTGCCGAATGGCACGGATAAATTTTGATAGCCTTCTGTCTAAAAACTAGAAAAAAGAGGTTTTGAAAAAGATGGCTTTGCCGAATGAACAACAACAAACTACTTTTTGGATTATGGATTTAGACTGTTTTTTTTAGCACTATACTATGTTGTTGTTTTATGTAAACAAATGTAAATAGATGTTAGGAACCAGCTAGACTTAGAGCCATAAGGGCTGGCGGGTTTGAAAAGTTAAAAAAAACATTATAAAAGTTAAAAAAAACATTATAAAAGTTAAAAAAAACATTATGAAAAGCTAAAAAAAACATTATTTTATATTCGAAAAGCTAAAAAAAACATTACTAAAAACTAAATAAAATAAAAACTTAGCTTTACATAGTGAACGATAAAATATATAATAAAGCTAATCAAATAAAAACTTAGCTTTAGGGGCGATTTCATGAACGATGTAGCCGTAATGGAAATTGATAAAAATCAAAGTATTAAACAATCAAATAATCTAACCGTTGCTAGATATAGACTCACAAAACGTGAGCAAAAAATTATAATTGCGATTTGCTCCCAACTTAAAAAAAATGCAGATGAATTTGAAACTGTCCGTATAAAAGTTATTGATATGGCTGATTTTTGTCAGATTAATTGTACTGATAAGTATACAGCTGTTAAAACTGCTATAAATAAACTTATGTCACGTACATTGCAAATACCAAAGGATGATGGCGGTTGGTATTTAACGCATTGGCTTCAAACGGCAGAATATTTCCCCAATGGAATTATAGAATATTGTGTTGATAATCGCTTAAAACCAGAATTATTGAAACTTCGGGATGCTTACCTTGATACACCTGCGGCACCATTAATGGAATTTAGACGTGATTACTCGGCACGATTGTATTTTATTTTAAAGAAAATGGTTAAAGTCGGTGATTTTGTTTATAATCTTGATTTTTTTCGTGATAGATTTCAATTAGGTAAAACCTATCAAAAATTTTCTAATATAAAAAATGGTGTCATTGAACCAGCAATTAAAGAACTTAACGATAAAGCGGATATACATATTAACCATGAATACATCAAAGAAGGTCGAACTTACACGAAAATCCATTTTATCGTTACTGAAAAAGCTATAAAAAAAATTAAGCCTGTTTCAAAATATCCTGTAAAACGTGAGGAACTTGATGATGAAAGTCAAGCTATGCTGCTTCGATTAATAAATCCAGATCGATGGGATTTAACGGAAGACGTTGCACGAAAGATGATTAAAAAACATGGACTAGAACGAATTGAGAAAAATATACAATATGCGTATCAATATCGCAACGGAAAGGAAAATCTTGGTGGTTGGTTGGTTTCTTGTATCCAACGGGATGAAGCTGGCAATCAAGAAGAACGTGCGGCAATCAAAAGGAATGAGGAAGACCAGGCGAAGAAGAAAGCCGCTGAACGGCTGGAAAGTCGCGGTAATGTTATAAATTCGGCAGAGGAAAAAACTGCCGAAAGTGAGATGGAACCATTAAAAGAAGAAATTTCAAAATTTATTCTTGATAAAATTTTGAAAAGTGTTTTAGATAAAGAACCTATTTCGGCACTATGCCAAATGGAACTTGAACGCCACGGCTTAACGGTTGCCGAGGTGATGGATGGGAAGCTCTAACAAGTGAAAAAGAGACGTGAGGTATACAAACCCTTGCATCTCTTTTTTTTATCGTTTCTGCGGCATTCTGGAAAGCATGGGGGGCTATTTCACACCCCAAAAGCCATTTTGCTGGATTCGTATAAAAAATACCGCCATCTCATCCAAGAGATAGGCGGTATTTTAATTATAATGTCCTCGACATTGCATGATATAAATAGACTCATTGTCTATTTTGTAAATTAATCTATGTTCTGTATTTATTTTTCTACTCCATAACCCGTCTAATTCATATTTTAGAGGTTCCGGTTTTCCTATTCCTTCATTTCCATTGCGATCTATATCTTTGATAAGATCATTAATTTTTTTGACCATTTTTTTATCTGTAGTTTGCCAGTATAAATAATCTTCCCAAGCAATATCTGTGAATATCTTAATCATTCAATAAGTTCCTTTGCTTGTACTTTGCCATTTTTTAATTGATCTATCGATTCCATAAGTCGATTATATGTTTTTTTATTACTACGGACATAAAGATTTTCTAGCATATTATTATATTCGCCTTCTGACATCATAACTACATTTCCACCTTGTTTACGAGTAATAACAATAGTTTCAAAATCATTATTTGCTTTATCACAATATGTTTTAAAATTTCCCCTTGCACTAGAGTAATTTACTGCTAACATAAAAACACCTCCTGTACTATATATTGTACAACTAAAATGAATTTTTATCAATACTTTTATGTTTCTGTGCCCTTTTAGAAATTTGAGATACCCCTGCAGGGGATAGAAAAAGCCCTTTGCACTAGTGGCAAGGGCTTTAAACTGATTCAAACGAGCTTCTTTGCTCCGGCAGGGACTTCCAAAGTCTCGCCGTGAATAGTACCAAATTTCAACGCTGTTTTTCCGCTGTTTACAATGTATAAAGGCAAATTATCTGTATCAAATGTATAAAATTCAATGATGCTGTTTGGATAGTACCTTATGTCATATTTACCACCGTCGGCTCCATCGCCAATTAAACAGCTATCTTGAAAATTTCCAACATGAACGGACATTGATAGCTCAATGATTTTTCCGCCATCTTCAACAATGGCACGTTTGAAAAAATCATCGATTTCAGCGGAAAATTCAAGAGTAATGCTGTTTTTTTCTGGAGGAAAATCCTTGAAATACTTTTCTTTGTAGTCCGCAATGTTAAAAGGCAAAATATCAATTTGATTTTGATAATTAAAGCAACAATCTTTAATCTCGCATTGATAGACGCTGTTTTTTGTGTGAATAAAAACCGTTTCGTCAATCATTTCTGTTTTGAAAATTTTCGATGTGTGTATTTTTTCCCCATCTTGAAAACGCTCGTTTCCGGTGACGTTTCCGTGTGCAATACAATAATCTTTTTTGTTTTCGATATGCCAATTCAATAGTCTTTTTTCCATGATATCACCACCATTCTACATTGTCTGAAACCTTGCGATTTTTATACAGATATACAAAAATAAATACTATTTTGAAATAAGGGGTTGTAAATCATACTTGAATGTAGTATCCTTAAATCAAAAACTTGAATTAAGGATGTGTAAATCAAAATGAAACAAATTTTTGACGATACAAAAACAACTTGGGGTGGCAAACGAAATGGTGCTGGTCGTCCATCTTCCGGCAGGAGTAAAAAAAATATTTATGTGACAGACTACGAATTTGAAGTTTTGAAAAATTTATTAGAAGTTTATCGCCAAGGTGGTCAATCAAAATATTCTATGTCAGATGCACAAAAAGCAGCTGATTTAATTATTGCGAAAAAGAACGAAGCTTTTCTTAAATAGCGGGGGTGTAAATCAAGTTTATGTTTTTTATTGATTCTGTGAATCTAATATGTCTTTCCTTTTTTCACAATCTTTCCAATGATTTTTAAATCTTCATTGATACTCTTCAATGAAGATTTACATTTTTTTCTTCGCTCAAGTTGTTCTTGAATTGTATCAAAATCTTCTTTTTTTATATATTTTGTAATTACTTTTTTATCTTCCCGAAACATTAAATAATTATATGAACGTCCGTTAATTTGTTTTTTCACCAAAGACCCTTTTGGAAGTTCGCCAAGCTTTTTTTCATAATCCTTTTTCTTTTCAAGCATCCGATCATATTCTTCTTCTAAAACTCCATATATAAAAGCCATGATAAGCCCTCCTATAATAATAACCTACTTAATTTTGAATAATCAAAATTTGTAGGTTATTATTATGACCTACAAATTAAATAAAATAATAGGAAGGTGAAATTTCCTAAAGGAAAATGTCAAATTTCGATGTTATAAGATGATGCATCGTGTTCAGCTTCCATACTGTAATCTTTTTTTTGTTCGCCAGCTTCAAGGGAACGGTCTTGTTCAAACGCGGCGCGGGCTTCCGTGGGGTCTAACCCTAAATCTTGAGATCTTGCGGCGTATTGGTCAACGTCATTAGCTCGGCTCGCTTGAGCCAGCCCCTGCAAGTGACTTTTATCATCTTCAGATAAAAGCGGTTGACCTTCTGGGGTCAATCCCTGTTCTGCGGCTTGGTCGCTCATACGCTGAAAACTGTTAATCGATTCTTCAATCATTTGGGCGCGCCCTTCAGTAACGCTCTGACCTTCTCCGGCACGGTCTTTCATAACGGTGTCGGTCATTTTATCAGTGGCGTTTTCAATGCCTGTCGTGATTGCGTGGCCTACCATCTGGTCACGGTCATAATAGCCACCAGTCATGCCGACCAGCGTCCGACAAGCCAGACCTGCCATTTTATAAGTGAAATAGCCGCGAAGAATCTTTTCTCCTAGCCCAGTGCTTTGGCTCATGGCTTGCGCTTGCTGTTGTTGTTCTCTTAATTGTTCAGCTTCTTTGCGAAGTTGTCTTACTTCGTTAGCTTCTTTGTCATTCTTGTCTTTTTTTCTATCGAGCTGTGCGGCTTTTTTCCCTAATTGGTCAGCTTCTTCACCTAATTTGAATGCTTTAACAGTGGTATTTTTCTTTAATGTGTTGAATTTTTCCATAAATCCAGCCATTATAATTTCCTCCCTTTTAATATTTCAGCGGTACGAGATTCCACAATATTTTGTGGAATTTTGCCATTTTCCTTTTCATATTTCTCAATATATTGGAATAATGCAGTTTTAATAGCGTCTGCTAAAGAAAACCCGCTCCCTTTAATCATGTATTCTAATTTTGCTTTTAATTCTGGTTCGGTTCGTATCGACATCGTTATTTTTGGCATTTCATTGTTTCTCCTTACGCCTTATATAGTTTCAAGCTGCATTCCGCTGTTCGCGCTGATCAGCGGAATGCAGCTTGAAACAGGTTGGTTTTTATACTCGTAGTTGTTCAGCTAAATTGTTAGGGTAAAGCGGTGTCATAACAAGCACATCGTCAGCACTCTCGCTTTCTACGTTGAGAAAGGCTAGTGCAAGATTTCCTGTTAACTGTCGCACTAAATTCGCGTCAACCAGTTGGCGTTCAACTATTTGAGTGTTTATACTGGTGTTGCTTGTATGATTGCTCTTGAAAAAGTCTGTTGTGTGCTGGCTTTGTCCATTAGAAAAATTAACGCTTTGACGTGTGACTTCTACCTTCCCCGCTAAACTATTTATATAACGTATTGTCTCAATATCTTCGGTCTTGAAAAAAATTTTCTGCCGGAAATTGGCTAATACTGTATCACATATCTGGGAATTATTTATTACGGCGCGGAAAGCACTAATTGACTGTGTTGAAATAATACCAACACAATGAGCGGAGCGAGATTTGTCCCAAAAAGAAAGGTCAGAAAGACCTTGATTGCTGGCTGAAATGACGTTTTGAAACTCGTCACACATGAAGAAACAGTAATTTTGTGGTAGGGACTTGTCAACTTGACGTTCTTGCAAAAGGTTGAAAAAACGAAGCTTAATCATTGTATAAATGACTTTTCCGGCAACTGTCCACTTTGCAAGAGGAAGATCTACCAGAACCACATCACCACTTATAATACGCGATAGGTCAAAGTCATTTTCTGAACCGCTGAAAGCATCGATAAGCTCTGGATTTTGAAATGGTGAAAGAATGGTGGAAAGTGTTCCTTTGATAGACTCCCTCATTTTGATGTCCATTTTCATGAAGACATTTTTATAATGTCCTTTATAATTTTGCAAATTTCGTGCTTCAAGAGTCCCTTCTGTTAAGTGTATATCATCCAGCATAATATCTAGTGCATGCCGGACGTCTTCGAAAAAGATATATTGATATAACTTTTCAAAATTATAATATTTTTCACCTAAAACTTGCAACAGACCTAAGGTGCTTTGTACTAAAGCGGTTGCAGATGTAATCCAGAAACTATCGGGAGACTGACCACCAACAAGATAATAGGTGCTTTGTAAAAATCCAGCGGCTTGTTCTGGTGATAATCCTTTCAAAAGATTAGTTCCAACGCACCCATCACCTACTCCAATTCTGTATACTGGACGCTCAAACCATCCGGCAAAAGAATCCACACTTTCCCTAAAATCGCCCTTTACATCGAAAATTAAGCCACCTACATCCCCGTAACCTAGGCATTGAAAAAGCACTGGGTTGATGACTCTAGTTGTTTTCCCTGCGCCAATACCGCCAAAAACAACGATGTTTTGACAAGCGTCATCATCAACCAGCCAAACGTATTGATTCGGCAACAAGCCGGAAGCGTGTCCACGTCTGTTAAGTTCGCCAGAGCTTGTCCCAATGCCTATAGCAAAACCATCGGGACGATCTAAACCTTGTGTCTGTTGTGGTGCATTTCGACCGGCATTTAAATCCATATTAATTATATTTTTGAGCTTTGAAAAAAATCCCATGATTATTTCCTCCTTTATAGAAAAATAGCCTTCGAGCTTTATGGAGCTGTTCAGCGTTTTTTTGCTGATCAGCACAATGAAGCTCGAAGGCGGCTGTCAATTAAATGCGGGTTTGTTTTGAACCGCCAAATAAGTCACGCAGATAAAGAAATAACTGTATCGTACGGCCTGCGAGAATGTATAAGTACACATAAAGTACAACTACATATATCAGCACAAATCCTAATGCCGCTAGTGCTATAATTGCAAGAAAACTGTTATTTGTCCCGATTGCGTTGACACATCCAACAACAGAAGCAATGATAAAACCAGCAAGACAGAATAAGCGCCAATATCTTCTAAGCCTATTAATTATCATGCCTAACTTAAGTTTTCGTTGCTGTTCATCCGTATACGTGTTTTGCATTTGCTCTTGAATTCCATTGTTACCTGTGATGAGTCCCATTATTATTTCCTCCCTATTTTTTAATGCTTAACCTTCTTATATTATATCACTGTTTACTATAGTAAACAAGCGTTTTCCCTTGATTTTACTGCTTTTTTTGACTTTTAATAAGCTTTTCTTGATTATCTAAATATTGATTTTGGTTGTCCAATTTTTTTGAAAAATCTTCCTTCGAAGTGAACGGGTCAACTTGGCTATTTGGATACGCTTGGTTCCATAGAATCCGCTGTGACGTATCGTCTCTATGGAAGTACCAGCCAGCCAAAAAGGTTGGGATACAGAACACAACAAATACTATCGCGACAATAATAAAATCTGATTTAATGTCTTCGGTTTTGTTAGCTTTGATTTTTTTTGCCGCTTCCTCCAAACCTACAGTAATTTGCGAAACTTGATCTTGCAGCGGGTTCAAAAGGGTTTCTGCGGCTTGCTGTAACTGTTTTGCAATATCTATGCGAGTGTTATTATTTACACCTTCGATTGCTGTCTTCAAGCCCTTAATTTCGAGGCGCAAAGTTGAAACTTCACTTTTTAAAGTATCCACCTGTACTGTTAATATTTCATATTCCTCTGCTTTTTTCTTCTGGGCTTCAATGTTTTCTACCATAAATCCTGACATTGTTGTTTTTCCTCCTTTTTTTTATTGACAACGGCCTTTATTATCTACTAAAACCCCTGTTTGTATCATGTTGCACGGTCTTTTTAATCGTCTGACGCTGACTCTTTTCTAGTTTTGCGGCTTTTTCTTGTGCCAGTACATGTTCTCGTTCAATAACAGCTTTTGGTCTTGCGAGCGTATGCTCATTTATTTGCTTCAAGGCTTTTTCAAGAGCTTGATTTTTGTCTTGATCGGGTGCATGATAACGGTCGTTATTTTTTACGCCGCCTTGCGCTCTCATAGTTTCGATTTTTTTTGCAAAGTCTTTGCTGGTTATTTTTTTTGCAAAATCCTTGGTCTGTTTTTCCAGCTTTTTTTTATCGTCCGTATATACAACGGCCTTTTGTTTTGCGCGTGATATATCGACGTATAAAGCGTTTCGGGA
>Ga0302173_10001937_pt1 | contig 10185 bp, 4 predicted proteins | sample I_Fen_N3_1_FD_198785 | JGI IMG/M metagenome (GOLD analysis project Ga0302173, IMG submission 198785) | Peat permafrost microbial communities from Stordalen Mire near Abisko, Sweden - I_Fen_N3_1 | ecosystem: Environmental > Terrestrial > Soil > Wetlands > Permafrost | place: Sweden: Abisko... | reverse complement strand
ATTGAGTTTGCGGTAGTAATTTATAATTAGGCGACTTCAATACTTTTACATACAGTTTATTGCGCTCCCAAACTGTCTTCAGCGAGACTGCACTATCTGCTGGTTCCGGCAAATCAAAACGTTTTGATACATTTTCTTTATTCGTGCATATTACATGATACTTCTTTCCCTGAGAATAAAACATATTAAAGCTACCCATTCCCAAGTGAGTACTTTCAAATTCGGTACACAATTGGTTCTGGTCATCGAAAACCTGCCCTTTTACATCTTCTGATAATCCACTTGTGTTTATCGCTTTAAAAGCCATTGACATGTTGGTAGCAAGCGGAGCGTATCCTCCCTCCGGAAAGAAAGAGACATTAAAAGATTTATCCATAGAAGGAATTTTAAAATACTTTCTATACTTTCTCCCTTCTATCACCGCCTGCAACAAGAATGTTCTTTCCTTATTGATTTCTTTTACACCAAAAGAGTAATATCCGGTTTTCTCCTTAAATGAGACAGTTTTTTCTTTTTCCTTTTCATTACCATCAGGATAAATTACACACTGTTCGGGTATAATCTTTTCCGTCCCTGTTTTTTTTAGAAACTGTATTTCTGAATTAATTGCGTTGCCGTTTGGCAAATATTTTATATCCACAGATACCTTTTCCGAAACAGGATTCGATATGTATACTTGCTTAGTGAAAAAATAATCTTCACCAACATTTTGCATGAAGCGAGTGTATGCTCTTATCATATATCCACCCTCACCCAATTCGTCTTCCAATTGTATTTGCCCGTAAAAGCAACCTGTACTATCAGGCCTTAATTTAACTCTTTCAACAAGTTGATTAGTGGGATTAGTCAGTTCAACATACACATAACGGCTAGCATTGGCTTGCTTCAGAAAAACAGCATCTACCAAATGTACGCGAAACCAAATGATTTCACCAGAAAGATACTCACTCCTATCGGTCTGAACATAGATCTTTTCTTGTGGAAAAAAAGAGATTTGATCTAGAAACAGCTTTTTTATCGGGTTATCTATAGAATCTTGAGCCTTAAGAATCACACAAAAAACAAACAGCGAAAATAACAAGATTAGAGATCGAACCTTCATAAAAAATAATTATATGTAATAAGTCAAGTAAAAAAAATCTTCTTTATTGATTAAGCTATTGTATCCCGAAATACATATTCACACAGAAAACTCAAAGCTCCTGTTTGGTGAATGCAAGAAACGATTTGAAAAGAAGATGCCTGAAAAGTCTCACAAAAACGAATAATACTTTCAAATTATAATCATATTTTCCACATAGACAGTAATCAGTGTGGACTAATTTGTAAATTATTCTAAATCGTCAGACTTTTCAGACACCTTCGTCTTTTGTTATTTGCCTAGAGGATGATCTTCAATCCAATCGTCTATAACTTTTTGTTCAGCAGTTGTTTTAGTTGCTTTGTACAAATAACCTACAGTCTTGCGAATAACCCCTTTGTCGTTAAATGTATACCAAATAGAGTATAACTTCAAACTAGGATAGTATAGTCCACCTCCTGTTTTAATATCAAAGTTCTTCCAAGTATTAAGAGTCAACGTACTATCAGCATTAGTAGTAATCTTGAATGCGTTCGTAGGACGATAATCATTAATATCCCCTTCAGTAAATTCGTTGGCAAAATGGTACATACGAACAGTTTTACCGTCGTCAGTAGCTTTCAAGTTTCTCGCCATATTATAAATTACAGTATCCTTAGGATTAGTTGTATTTCTGATTACACCTTTCATGTAGTACAATCCAGAATACTTATTCATCATATTTAACCTTACTAATGCTACAGTATCTGTTTTAATCAACGAATAAGCAGTAGTTGAAGTTAATCTCAAAGCTATCATGTACAACGAATCGCACTGAAAACTAGCGGGTTTAATGTAAATTGGAAGTGTATTATACACTTGTCCAGCCTTGATAGTCAAACTTTTAGAAGGATATGTATAAACATTATCCGCAATTTTTCTATACTGAGTAGCTGTACCAGATATATTTTTTTTATTATAAATAGTAATGGCAGTATCTATTTCTCCTACAGTAACCGTTACATCCTTAGTGCTTGAACGTGAGCCGCTCACTGCCACAGAAATGGAAACAGTATCATAAGGCGTATCTCCAATGTTCAAGTCTCTATCAACAATTTTGTCTGTTGCCCCTACAATATAGACACTTTGAGGATACAAATCTTTGCTCAGAGGAGATTCTTGATCGCATGCTACAAACAAGATCGACAGAAGTGCTAAAGGTAATAATATTATATTTTTCATTATATTCTAAAATTTTTTGATTATTATTTCCAACCTGGGTTTTGTACCAACCTTCCATTTTTATCTATCGTAGCCTGACTGATAGGAAAGAAATACATTTTATCTTTCCAAGTACGTTTCATTGATGGCAACGTATTCCAGACTCTTTCTGTGTAGAATAACGCACGAGCAGCTTCTTTTTGAGTTACATCTAAGCCCATTACAGGTTTTAGATATTCCTTTTTTGCATCCATCCAACGACGAAGATCATAATAACGGTGATCTTCGTTAAAGAACTCAACTCTCCATTCTTGCTTGATAATATCTCTCATTGTTTCTCTGTTCGAAGCATCTGCCAAGGTAATTCCGGGAAGTCCGGCACGATAGCGGATTTGATTGAAGTACTTTACAATTTCAGCTGGATCTCTGGTTATTGTAATTGTTTCATCATTTACATTCTTTCCAGTATATGTGCCTGTCATTTCATTCATGGCTTCAACATAACCTAACAAAACTTCGGCATAACGGAATGTAGGATAAAATTTCTGTTTTACGGGATTACCATAAAGTAAATTATCTTCCTGATGTACATATTTACGACAGGTATAACCTGTATAGTTGGTATGATCTTGATCTCCAGTTGATGATCCGCCCTTATAGTAGGTACAAACAAAATTCTTAACACTATTATCAGTTCCAGTATATGAAGAGGCAGGCCAAACGCAATAATTAAAACCAATAGAGGCATAGAAACGTGGTTCACGGTTATCATCCCTTATTGCTCTGTCGGCATTAAGTATATAATCATCCGAAAAAACAGCACCTGTACCTACAGAATTGGACGATTGTTCTGCAGCTGTAGCGTCGTTATACTGTCTGCCATCTGCCATACGATATTGCTTAATCATATCAGTTGTTACAGCATACGAGGATTTACCCGAATGTTTTGTTGGATAGTAATATGAATCGTCATTTCCACTCCTTGCATTACAGTAAATAAACTCATCAATACTTTCAGGGCGTAAACTACCATCAAATAGTGATTTATACGACTTGTAAGGATCAATATCCATTGCTCCATCGGGGAAATTCTTAGTGGTTAGATTCACATCGCCCGATGTTGTAGGAAGTGCCAATGTACCGGTTCCTTTAGAATTTACGATTTTAGGCCAAGTGTTGAGTTTATACTTACCCATGTCAATAATTCTCTTAAAAGCTGCAGCAGCAATACCCCAACGTGCTGGATCATATGTTTGAGAAATAAAATAGTCACCATTAGTGCGTTTCCAACCTGATAACTCTTCAACTGTACTGGCACCACCATTGAACAATGGGCTGGCAGAATACAAACGCATACGAGCTATTACCGCATAAGCAGAACCTTTAGTTGGCAAATAAGGATACGCTATTGATCTGCTGGTAGGAAGTAGCTTTGCGGCTTTTTCCATATCGCTACAAATATATTCTACACATTCGTCCCAAGAGTTGCGTTCAAAAGAAACCTCATCAACAGTTGCATCTGTATCAAATGCAGTCTCAGGTAAGATTGGCACCGGTCCATAGAGTCTCACCAAGCTATAATAGAAATAGGCTCGCAGAAAATAAGCCTGCCCAGTGTAATCCTGACGATCCGATTCTGTTAAATCCGAATTTGTACCAATTCTAGCAAGTATAATATTTGACTTACGGATACCTCTGTAATAATCCGCCCAAGGGTTAACATTAGCAACATACTGAGGTGTGATAGCATCTACATACAGTTGAGATCCGGCATGATTATCATCAGCCCATGGTACTATCGCTTCATCAGTGCTCAAACCGCTTGGAGATTTTGATTGGTAATACCAGTCACCAATTAATTGAGATTCGTCAGGCAAATACGCTGCCGTACCTTGGATATATTGCAGAATTCTCGTTCTAGTAACAAAAATTGAATCAATTGTCATTTTATCATATACATATTTGTCAATATCTAAGTAGCTTTCACAAGAGGTACATGCTAAAGCGCATACAAATAGTACCGAAAACCACTTAATGCAAATCCATTTTTTTATTTTCATAATCTGTGTATCTTTTTAAAATTGCATATTCATTTGTAATGTAAAAACTCTTTGCATGGGATACACCGAACCGTTGGAACTTGCTTGACCCGGATCAAATATTTTCACTTTGTCCCAAACATGTAAATTCTCCCCGATTACACTAAATGTGGTATTTTTAATCCCTACTTTCTCCATTAACTTACCCTTCATCTGATAAGATATCTGAACATTCTTTAGCCTCAAATAGCTACCATCATTTAACCAGAAGGTAGAATTTCGGTTGTTATTAGCATTGTCCCCGTACGTAAGTCTTGGGAAACGGGCATTCGGATTTTCAGTTGCAGCAGTCCCTGAAATTTCTCTCGATGTCCAGCGATCAGACACGATGTCCAGCACATTACCGACTTCTCTTCCAACGAAAGGATAGAATCCGTTGCCGCTACTAAAATATTTTACCCGACTGACTCCTTCGAAAAGCACACTTAAATTCCAATTTTTCCAATTGAATTCCGTAGCAAAACCATATTGTATCTGCGGTGTGCTGGAATAGTCTAATGGCACTACATCATAATCATTAATAACACCATCTCCATTCACATCCTTGTATTTAATATCACCGGGCAATACCTGACTGGTAAAAGTCTGTTTCGGACTGTTTTGCACGTCGGCTGCGTCTTTGAATAAACCAAGTGCTATCAATCCCCTATTGATACCATATTGATATCCTACAGATGATTGGTAAGGATAGCGAACAATCGCCTCTTCATATTGTATTAATTTATTTTTGGATTGCGTAAAGTTAGCACGCAACACAAAATACATATCTTTATCGATTGTCTGGGTATAAGAAAGATGCCCGTCAACACCCCAGCTTTTCATCTTACCCACATTTGCATAAGGTAATGTAACCAATCCCATTTCCTCAGGAGTACTCGCCCGCTGTTGATAAATTCCGGAACGAATATCATTGAAAAAATCAATAGTAAAATCAAAACGGTTTTTTAAAAATTTTGCATCGATACCAAAATTCGCTTTTTTAGACGTTTCCCACCTCAGATTACTTGATCCTACCTGAGTTTCCGTATAACCGGGACCATTATTCCAGATACCTGAATTAACTGTACCCATCAGGGTTAAATATGGAAATCTTGTATTCATTCGGTCGTTACCCACAGTTCCATAAGAGCCTCTGAATTTCAGAAAATCAAGGATTGGAAGTTGCTCCTGCATAAATTTATATTGCGTTGGAACCCATCCCAAAGAAATAGCAGGAAAGTAACCGAATTTTTTCCCTTTTTCAAAAGCTTCTGAACCCGTATAACCAATGTTTCCCTCAACCATATAGGTATCTTTGAAAGAATAAGTTACACGACCTGAAAATCCAATATAGCGTTTAGGAATTGAAGTTAGATCAGTTAATGACACATTAGCATCTTTGTCAAAAGAACGAATATAATCTTCCATATAATAGTGTGCCAAACCTGTAACACGATGTACTTTATCAAACACACGTTCGTAATTGGCATGTGCCTCGAAATAGTATTTTCTGTCTACATACGTATTTATTGAAAACGCAGGATCTGCCGCATCCCGTTTTTTTTCCAAAGCCAGCGTACCGTCACGTTTTCTTGTCCGGGCATAATACAGCGCGGGAGTTTTTGACCTGGTTGATGTCAGTTCGCTATAATTGGTCATATTGAACAGAGCGGTGAAATTAAGCCCTTTAGTAATCGCACTCAAGTCCTGCTGAAACTGAACATTAAGCTTGGTCGTATTATTATGATATTTCTTGTAGCCTGAATAGTTGAGCAACACGTAAGGACTTATTTGGTCGTTATTGGCACCGTAGGCAGGCAGTTGACCGGTTGAGAAAACTACCGGTACAGTTACAGGCGTCATATTAGCTTGTGCATCCCATAGCGACTGACTGCTGTTTCCATAGCCCGGATAATTTTGATCAACCATTATATCTTCCAATCCCAATGTCAAGATCGAACTCTTAGTCAGATTAACATCGACATTCGCACGGAAATTGTATTGTTTGTAAGCCACGTTCGTGTTGTATTTATTAACTCCTTCATCTTGTTTGAAAAGCGCATCTTTATTCAGTACTCCCAAACTCATATAGTAACGGGCAACTTGTGCTCCTCCGGAAATACCTATATGATATTGTTGATTCCATGTGTTATCCTTTAAGATAATATCCCTCCAATTCACATTCGGATGAAGATCGGGATCCAACCCATTTTTAAACAATGCCAAATCAACAGAGTTGTAGATAGGATCGCCACCTCTCGTCATAGAAGCTTCGTTAGCAAGTGTTGCATAAGTATTAGCATCTACATAATTAGGCATCCGAGGAGAATAAGATATACCGGCATTAGCTTTGAAACTAACTGAAAGTTTACCCGCCACACCCTTTTTGGTGGTTACAAGCACTACTCCATTAGCTCCTCTAACACCATATACTGCAGTAGCTGATGCATCCTTTAATATAGAAAAGCTTTCAATATCCTCCGGATCAAGTGTATTCAGATCTCCTTCCACTCCATCGATAAGTATCAAAGCACTAGAACCTGCGCCAAATGTACTGATACCGCGAATCCAGAAATCAGAATTATCTTTTCCCGGTTCACCAGATTTTAATTGAGAAATAATACCGGGTATACGACCACCAAGCATATTTGCAACAGATGTCGCAGGAGCCTTTAAATCCTTTACTTCTACATTCGTAATTGCACCGGTAACAGATATTTTACGTTGAGTACTATGTCCAACCACAACAGCCTCATCCAAGTCATTGACTATTTCTTTCATGACAATTCGCATTCTCTCATCCGACTTTTCAATCTTAATTTCTTTCTTATCATATCCGATTAAAGAGAAAACCAGCGTTTGGCTTTTTTTCAAACCGGTTATCCTAAAGTGACCGTCTAAATCTGAAATTGCGCCTTTACTTGGGTTTTCTTTTATCACAATACTAGCACCAATCTGTGGTTCTCCATTCTCAGTCATTACCATACCGCTGGCAGTCAGACCTGACTGGGCATACATCGGCAACTGGCAGAAAACAGCCACAAAAAAAAGTACAAATTTTATATATTTGTTCATTGAAATATAATTAATAGTTTTACAATTTATTTCTTATTCGATGGAGAGTTTACGAACTGTACCATCGTTACCTCCAGCAATGTAATAATTGCCGTCATTATCAATTGCTATATCACGAGGATATTGAAAAACAGCTTCTTGCGGGGTAGTACCATTTGTCAACGAACCTGTTGTACCTGCTGCTATTGATACTGCATCTGCTGAAATCTTTTGTATACGGGCATCTCCACCTACAGTCCAATAGTTGGATCCTTTACTTGTAACAAATATATCACCATCTGCATTGACAACCAAACCATGAGGAGCATTGAATTGAGCATCGATAAGTCTGTCACCTATAGAGACTCCAGGACCATTACCTCCGGCATACAATTGACAAGTCCAAGTATTGTCCGGATTTTTTACATATTTGTAAATTGCGTTTTCAGCAGCAAACGAGAGAAAGAAACAATGATGGAACTTACTATAAGTTATGTAAGAGCCTTCCCAAGTGTCAAAACTCTTAGGTGCTTGTTTTGCTAGTGGCGTTTGCGCTGTTGCTGCGCTCGGAATTATAAGACCTCCAAAATTGGCAGCAGCTAATCCACTTGGCTTCTGATCAGCAGTAGTGTATATTTTGTAACTCTTATCAGACAAGTTAATTTCAGCAATACGTCCTTGTGAATCTACGCAGTATAAAAGATTATCATCCTCGGCAAATGTCATAGAGCACACTTTATCACCCGGATAGTCGGATGACGAAATTGTAATACCTGTAGTATTAAACGTCCAACTATTTTCTTTTTTAAATGTGTAGATAGTGCGGTTTCCACTCCAAAAAGTCGTGGCGTAAAATTTATCCCGAGAAGTAGGTACTGCAGGGTGACATAAAGCTGCAGGAGTAGAAAGTTTAGTGATGGTACCATCATCGATAGAAAGAAGAAACAATTGATTACCCCATCCTGATTCTATCAGGAATACGTTATCAGCCTTTACACCTGCAACCGTTTGGACATAGTGACATTCACCAAGAGTTACAGCGTCAATAGCAGTACCTGCATAACTGGCGTCAGACATCCATGTCATAGTTCCAAGCTTCCCGCAAATTGTTTTCACAGATTGACTTTGATGATACCTGAATAGAAAATTAGCAGGAGCAATACTGTCTTTACCTATTACTAAAGATACTTGGTTATAACCGTTTGGTTCTTTAGGAACAAGTCCTGTAATGCACTTTCCGTTGGTAGCAGTAAGAACTGCCATTTTTTTCCCAAAATAGACTTTCATGTCGGAAATTGTGCCGGGAAAATTTCCATTTAAAATAAAAGTTTGATCGATTACGCCATAAGTAGGATCAATCGAACTCACCGATGTAGGCTGAGTTGAATCATACAAATTTGCCACCTTAGGTATTTTTTCTATTGCCTCATATCCACTACTACAAGCGACAAGGAACAGGAAAAACAAATTCATTAAAAAAAAGTGTTTTTTCATCATAAATTAAATTCAAAATAAAGTTAATAAAAAGTGTTTATTGATACACATTACATAAATCTACATTCATTGTAATGTGTATTTTTTCTTATTTCAAAGTCATCTGTTGATAAACTTTAAAGTTCAATCTCTTTTGTTCTTTAAATATTGCGGCTAACAAGAGATACAACAATCATTAATTAATACAACAATTAGTTATTTCTCGGAGGCAAAGGTAAAAGGATGCCTGATGATAAAATCGATATTTTGAACATAAAATTCGATATTTCAGATAAATATCACAAACTTTTCTAAGAGAGTAACGCAGACAGGCACTAATTGTATATCTGAATAGCAGAGTATTAAATCAAAATAAAGAGAAAAAAAAGAAGTAATTTACATTCACTCAGAAACTATGAGAGAAAAAAAGAGTCACAGACTCTTCAGATTTTTTTTTAAAGGAAACTAATCGAATGGAAAAAAAATAAAATTGGAACGTATGCAGTTTTACTTAGCAAATAATCATATCGTGGTTGACATGAATCTTTCTGATATAAATGCAACTTGTGATAGATAAGCAAACAATACAGATGCGGACATTACTCTCAAACGAACTTTCCAAAAAAGGTGTGTTCAAGAGTTTCTACTGATGCAAACAGGGCAAAGGAGTAACAAAAGCAGGCTACAAACAAGAATTCGTGCCCACACAGAATGTAAGCAAGGCCAAAAGATTCTGCTGGTCGGGCAAAAGTTGTCGGAAGTTGCCCGTTCTTCCATAAAACACCGCGGTGGAAAAAGAAAAATACGGCAACTCTTCTCTGGAATTACCCACACATTTTGAGAAAAAGCATTCTCAGTAATTATATACCGCGGTGAAAAAAGTAGAAAACAGCAATTCATTCTAAGAAATGCCTCCATATTTATAATACACCGCGGTGTAAAAAGTAGAAACGGCAATTCTTCCTAAGAAATGCCTCCGTATTTGAAATACACCGCGGTGTAATAATAAAACACCGCGGTGTAAAATAAAGAAAAAGGCATTTGTTCATAAGAAATGCCTCCACATTTATAATACACCGCGGTGTAACAATAAAACACCGCGGTGTAAAATAAAGAAAAAGGCATTTGTTCATAAGAAATGCCTCCACATTTATAATACACCGCGGTGTAACAATAAAACACCGCGGTGTAAAATAAAGAAAAAGGCATTTGTTCATAAGAAATGCCTCCACATTTATAATACACCGCGGTGTAACAATAAAACACCGCGGTGTAAAATAAAGAAAAAGGCATTTGTTC
>Ga0302173_10001936_pt1 | contig 10188 bp, 7 predicted proteins | sample I_Fen_N3_1_FD_198785 | JGI IMG/M metagenome (GOLD analysis project Ga0302173, IMG submission 198785) | Peat permafrost microbial communities from Stordalen Mire near Abisko, Sweden - I_Fen_N3_1 | ecosystem: Environmental > Terrestrial > Soil > Wetlands > Permafrost | place: Sweden: Abisko... | reverse complement strand
GTAATCCATAGTGATTATCCTCCTGTGTTTGTTTTTTAGTCGTATTTAAATCATAACACGGAATAATCCACTATGGATTTTTATTGGTTCAATTTCATTTTACAACAAGTCAAAATATTAAAATTAATAAATAATAAATAATAAATAATAAATGAGGAGTAAATTATGGCAATATTAGATGTGAATTTTTTTTCAAATGCACTTGCAAGGCAAGTTTCCTACAAAGCAATAATACCTGTAGATGGAGCTGTATTTCCAGGGAGACCTGCAAAGGAAGTTAAACCTTTTAAAACAGTATATCTGTTACATGGAATTTTCGGTGATTATACAGATTGGCTTGTAAAGAGTAGAGTAGCCCTTTTCGCTGAAAAATATAATCTAGCAGTAATCATGCCTTCTGGTGATAACAGCTTTTATGTGGATCATGAAGCTTCACGTAACTACTACGGAGAGTATATTGGCAAGGAATTGGTAGAAGAAACTAGAAAATTGTTTAACTTATCTAATAATATGGAAGACACTTTCATTGCCGGTCTTTCCATGGGTGGTTATGGTGCTATAAGAAATGGCTTAAAATATTATAATAATTTTGGCGCAATAGCAGCATTGTCATCTGCACTTATAATAGATGCAGCAATAACTTCTACAGAAGAAAATCCATTTGAGTTTGGAAGGAAAAGTTACTATGAAACTGTCTTTGGGAATGTGGCAAATTTAAGAGGAAGTGATAAGGATGTTGAAGCACTTGTTCAAAAGATAAAGCAAGAGAATTGCACTATGCCTAGAATCTATCTTGCTTGTGGAACAGAGGATTCTTTAATTGAGAATAATAGAAAGTTTAGAGATTTTTTATGTCTAGAAAATGTTGAACATACTTACCTAGAGGGGCCAGGTATTCATGATTGGAAGTTCTGGGATGAGTATATAGAAAAAGCAATGGAATGGTTAGTAAATAAGTTATAAAAAAGATTAAGATAAATAGTACTGATTTTAATATTTAATATTTTGTTAATTTAAAAAAAATTCTAATAATTAAAATTAGTAGTTGATTTGAATAAAAGCAATGTATCTATTTAAACGCTTACAGAAGTAAAATATAGGTATAGATTCAATGGAAATAAAGCATTAATCAGAGAAAACATTGTATCTATGATAATTACGTACAAATAATAATTTATTATTTGTTGGAATCATGAGATCTAAAAAAATAGGGGGTAAAAAAATGATAAAAAAAACCATAACTGCTTTAATTTTGACAGTTGCTATGGTGTTTTCCTTTAGTGCAAGTGCATTTGCCGCTGATGGAACGAAAGCATCAACTCAATCGTATAGAACTGTAACAGAAGTTGAGGATTGGGGAGCATGTGTTACGAAGGTAATTGTTAATTTAGGTGAAGGTAGAACTGTAAGCAAAGATTCAGTTGCGGCAGACACTTTCAAGGCACATGTAGAAAAATATCAACAAGATGGTAAGACTAAGGTGCAAATACATGATCCATCTGATCCAACTTGGCAACACCCAGAAAGGAAGGTGGAGCTTCCAGGAGGCGATCGTACTATTACAAAGGCTTATGTTTCAGATAAGGATGGAAATCCAGTAGCCAGTTCAAATTTCGTAACACTTGAATTAGAAATTGGTCCAAATGAGTATCCTAGTCCAAATGATTATCTTGGTTCAGCAATATACGCTACAGGAGATTTTTCTAGTGGTTGGGTTATTCCTAAATATACAATCGAACAGCAAAAAGATATATATATAACAACAGGTGCAGGAGTTACTGTTACAACAGGTGCAGGAACTACCATTACTAATTCTACAGAAGGAGTTAGAAAGCTTGTTGATGATTTTGGAACTGGAAGCTTTACAAATGCTGAGGATAACATTACGTTAACTTTTGCAGATTATACACCAGTAAAGGATAATAAGAAGAATCCATTAATTATCTGGTTACATGGTATGGGAGAAGGCGGAACAGATCCTACTATTCCTATATCTGGGAATAAGGCGGCTAATTTTGCTTCAAAGGAAATACAATCATACTTCGATGGAGCTTATGTATTGGCACCACAAACACCAACATACTGGATGCAAAGCACAACTCGTCCAATTGGAGATGGAATTGGAGGGGACTACTTTGGAGATGGTTCTTCAAAGGATGAGAAGGCATTAATGGCATTAATCAAGGATTATGTTTCTAATCATAGCGACATAGATACAAACAGGATATATATTGGGGGAGACTCCAATGGCGGATACATGACAATGGTAATGGCTAGAGATTATGGTAGTTATTTCGCAGCTGCAATGCCTACTTGTGAAGCTTTAAAGGATTCAATGATTACTGATGCAGATATTCAAAAAATGAAAGATGTCCCAATATGGTTTACTGCAGCCAAAACTGATCCGTTAGTAGGTGTTGATAAATATATAAATCCAACATATGATAGATTGGTTAAAGCTGGGGCTAAAAACGTTCATAAATCATTGTTTGACAAAGTACTTGATGCTACAGGTTTATATAAGAAGTCTGATGGTACACCATATGAATATTTTGGTCACTCTTCATGGATATATGTATATAACAATGAATGCAAAGATACAGTAAACGGTAAAACTATGACAATAATGGAATGGCTAGCTGATCAGACATTAGCAACAACAACATCGTCATCAAGCCATCATCATTCAGATTCAAGTTCAACTTCTTCAGCAGGGAATAATTCGAGTACTGCTGATAGTGATAAATCAACAACAGGAAATCAAGCAGCAGATAATAAAGGAACTCAAGCTCCTGCTGGTTGGCAAAAACAAAGTGATAATACTTGGAAGTTAAGTAAAGAAGATGGACAAATAGCTACAGGTTGGAATCAAATAAATGGTACATGGTACTTGATGGATTCAACTGGTACTATGAAAGTTGGCTGGCAACAAACAAATGGTACATGGTACTTATTAAAAAATGATGGAGCTATGGCTACAGGTTGGCAACAAGCAAATGGTATATGGTACTATTTATATGCGGATGGATCTATGGCTAGCAATGCTATAATTGATGGCTATGCTGTAGATGAAAGTGGAGCTTGGATTAACTAACTAAAAGGCTTTATTTGATATCTAAAATGAACCCCACTGGATATTATTGTGGGGTTCTTTAATTTATAGATATTCACATTTTGTAGCAATCATAGTTTTGAATTAAAAATAACGAAGAGGTGAACTTATAATGAGTAATACAAAAAATAAACAAGAAGAATTCATTAAAGAAGATTATGAGAAAAGAATAAATGATCTTATAGGTAAAATGACGATAGAAGAGAAAGTTGGTCAGTTAGTACAAATTTCTCCATCTATTTTTGGAGCATTTGGATTAACATTTGATGAGACAATTGAAAAATTAATTAATGGTGAAATTACTCCAGCAGAATTTGAAGCTCTTGAGAGAAATTATCGTGAAGATGAAATTAGACAAGGAACACTTGGTTGTATGGGTGGAGTACATGGGGCAGAAAAGTCAAATGAATTACAAAAAATTGCAGTTGAAGAATCAAGACTTGGAATTCCTATAATTTTTGGACTTGATGTAATACATGGATATAGAACTATATTTCCAATTCCTTTAGCAGAAGCTTGTAGCTGGGATATTGAAAAGATAAAAGAATCTGCAAGAATTGCTGCTAAAGAATCTTCTGCTGCAGGAATTCACTGGACTTTTGCACCAATGGTTGATATATCGAGAGATCCACGATGGGGAAGAGTTGCAGAAGGAGCAGGGGAAGATCCATATTTAGGAAGTGTTATTGCAGCAGCAAGAGTAGAGGGTTTTCAAGGAAAGAACTTAGAAAATCCAGAGAGTATTCTTGCATGTGCTAAGCATTTTGTAGCCTATGGAGCACCAGTTGGTGGAAGAGATTATAATACTGTAGATATGTCGCTTCAAACTTTACATGATGTTTATCTTCCGCCATTTAAAGCAGCAACTGAAGCTGGCGTAGGAACTTTTATGAGTGCCTTCAATGATTTAAATGGAATTCCATGTACTGCTAATAAATATCTATTAACAGATGTTTTAAGAGGAGAATTTGGATTTAATGGCTTTGTTGTAAGTGATGCTAATTCAATACCAGAAGTAGTTGTTCATGGATATGCAAAAGACAATAAAGATGCAAGCAAAAAATCATTAATTGCCGGATTAGATATGGATATGAGTCAAGGTACTTATAGAAATGAATTGCCTGAACTTGTTAAAGAAGGTTCTATAACAGAAGAAGAATTAGATGAAGCTGTAAGACGAGTACTTAGAGTGAAGTTCTTATTAGGTCTATTTGATAATCCATATAGAACAGATGCTGTAAAAGAAGAAAAAACTCTTCTTTGCAAGGAACACATTGATGCTGCAAGGGATATTTCTCGTAAATCTATAGTACTTTTAAAGAATGAGAATAATACCCTTCCACTTAAGAAAAATTTAAAGAAGATTGCTGTTGTTGGCCCATTAGCTGAAAATGCTGCGGAAATGCTTGGAACCTGGTCACATACAGGTAATGCTTCTGATGTAGTTACTGTTCTTTCAGGTATAAAATCTGCAGTTAGCAGTGAAACAGAAATTATATATGCTGAAGGCTGCAAGATTACTGGAGATGAAGGAATGGACTTTGAAAGTGCTGTTAAAGCTGTAAATGAATCTGATGTTATTATAGCTATAGTTGGTGAAAATTCAGATATGAGTGGTGAGGCTGCAAGTCGTATCGATATTAACTTACCTGGCAAACAAGAAGAGTTATTAAAAGAATTACGCAAAACTGGCAAGCCTTTAATAGTTGTATTAATTAATGGAAGACCTTTATCAATACCTTGGGTAGCTGAAAATGTAGATGGATTAGTAGAAGCTTGGCAGTTAGGTACTCAAAGCGGTAATGCTATAGCTGATGTATTATTTGGAGATTATAATCCAAGTGGAAAGTTAGTTGCTACCTTCCCATACTCAGTAGGTCAAGTGCCTATTTATTATAATCACCCAATGTCAGGAAGACCAGCTGGTAGAATAAAATTCACTTCAAAATATATAGATGGACCAGCAGAACCATTATATCCTTTTGGTTTTGGATTAAGTTATACAACATTTAAATATGAAAATTTATCTGTATTATCAGAAGAAAATATAATTGGAGAAACAGTGGTTATTAATGTTGATGTAACTAATACAGGAGATGTAGCTGGAGAAGAAGTTGTACAACTTTATATTTATGATGTTGTTGCAAGTAGAGTAAGACCAGTTAAAGAATTAAAAGGATTTGAAAAAGTTTTACTACAACCTAATGAATGTAAAACTATAAGATTTAAGCTTAATACAAAGGAGCTTGGATTCCATGATGAGAATATGAATTATGTTGTTGAGCCAGGTTTGTTTAAGGTATATGTCGGACCTAATTCTAATGAAGGTCTTGAAGGTGAGTTTAGTATTATCGACTGTAAATAATTCATCCATGCTAAAAATTAAATAAAATTATAATAAGAAAACCATAGGGAAACACTAATCCCTATGGTTTTTATTTTAATGTGCCTTACTATTATTAATAAAGTTTCAATAAATACTGAAAGTATTTAAACATCAATCGATAATTGGTAATTGAAAATTGAGCATTGATATTAAAAAAAGGTTAATATTTGTAATCGAATTATTAATTTATAAAATGTATTGTAAGAAAAGCATTACACTAAGATAAAAATAGAGATATAAGTGAACAAGATAATGAGGGCGTTTACATAGAAATGAAGATATAATAAACATGTAAACGAAACAATTATATAAAATTAAAACCAAGGTTCATAACAAATGTACTACTATATAGGGAGAAACATTAAAAGGAGGGCAGGATATAAATGTTGAAGAGTTTAAGTTATGGTATTCAAATTATATCTTAATCATACTGATAATCAAAATTTAATAATAAGTTACCAGACGAATATTAAATAAAGCTTATCAGTATGTAACTAATATTAACAATATTAGTATAGCTAGTGAATATGAATTTTGCAACAAAAAGTAATAATAGTAGAACCTTGTAGAAATTAATTAATATTTATGAATCATTATTTATGGAATTATTGAAGGAGGAAATTAATATGCAAAGTGTAAACGTTTCTCAAGCGACTGCAACAGGTCAAGAAAAACTTAGCCTTATGACAAAAATTAGTTATGGTTTAGGTGAATTTGCCTGTAGTGTAGTTTGGAGTTTAGTATCATCGTATCTTTTATTTTTCTATACGGATGTATTTGGATTAGCCGGTGGAATAATTGCGTTATTATTATTAGTAGCAAGAGTATGGGATTGTTTTGTAGATCCAATATTAGGATTAATTATGGAACGTACTAAGAGTAGATTTGGACGTTTTAGACCATATATTTTATATGGATCAATATCACTTGGATTATTCAATATATTAACTTTCTATACGCCATCATTTAGTGGTACTGGAAAAGCAATATATGCATGTGTTACTTATTTATTACTTGGTACTTTTCACTCTGTAGTTAATGTTCCTTATGGAGCACTTGCAACAGTTATGACAAGAGATACTAATGAAAGAACTAATTTAAATGCATTTAGAGGAGTTTTTGGACAAGTAGCTGGTATTGTTACAGGAGCTACAGTAATGCCTTTAATAACAATTTTAGGTAAAGGCAATAACCAAAATGGTTATTTCTATGCATCAATAGTATTAACTGTAATTGCAATGCCTATGCTTTTGTTAACTTTCAAAAATTGTAAAGAAGTTGTTGAGCCTAGGAAAGAAGAAAGACCAACAATTAAGGAATCTTTAATGTCTTCAATCAAGAATAAACCATTACGATTAATGTTAGCATGTTTAGGAATATCATTACTTGGTGTATTTGGAAGAATAGGACTTATAGTTTATTATGCTATATATGTTGTAGGACGTCCTGACTTGATTGCAGTAATGTTTACAGCGTTATCCATTGCAGGTGTTATTGGTGCACTTTGTCTACCATTCATTGCAAAATATTTCGAAAAGAAAACAGTTTTAGGTTTCGGAAATGTATTATCAGGAGTTGGATATATCGCTCTTTATTTTACACCAGTTACAAATACTACAGCAATAATAGCTATAACATTTATTTCATGTTTATCAGTAGGATTTTCATCTATGATATTTAGTATGGTTGGTGATTGTATAGATGATTATCAAGTAAAGACTGGTACAAGAGCTGATGGTGCTATCTATTCATTTACAAGTTTAATAACTAAAATTGTTAATGCTATAGTAGGTTCTGCAAGTGTAGCAATTTTAGGAATGATAGGTTATGTTGCTAATCAACCACAGACTCCAGAAGTAGCTAAAGGAATAAATGCTTTAGTAAATGTAGCACCTGGAATGATGTATTTACTTGCAATAATACCATTATTTTTCTATACATTATCTAAAGCTCAAGCTAATGAAAATACAAAAATACTTCTTGAAAGACAAGGAAAAAGTGTTGAAGAATAAATATTTATAATATTAAAAAAGGAATAATCAGTAGATTACTGATTATTCCTTTTTGTATTCTAAACCAATAAATTTTATTTAATATGTCTAAATATTAAATATATTTGATCCAACAGGATATGTAGTGCAAATCTGCTGGTATTATGATGAGAGTTATAAGGTTTGGTATTACTTAGAGATTGATTGTAATAGGATTAAAAAAGTACTTAAATATTTAATAAGGTTTAGGATAATGAGTGGTGATCCGTATCATAAATAAAGGATAGTATGTAAAGTTAAAGAATTATACTTGATTATAGAGCTACACTTCAAGGGAGCAACAAAAGAAACTGTTGCATATGCTAATATCAAAAATAACTATAAGTAAAACTAGGGAGATTGAATCTATAGAGCTTAAGTAGAGAACTCAAATCTATGATTTGATGTGAATCATTTACTCAGCGAGTGTATACGAGTCGAGTTTCCTTTATAAATGCTAACTTAATAGTGTATCTAAGTAATGGAGCAGAACCAAGTCCAGAGGGAGGAGGTTCTCATTCTTATTTTGTTTCTAGGAGAAAGTTGATGATAAATCCTGTGAATAATTGCTCTGGAGGAGATGTATAGATTATTAAAAGATGAGGCGAGGATTGGATTAAGTACATGGAAAAAGAGAGAGCAGAAGGGGCGTTAGAAAAAGCTTATACTAAACTTTTTCCTCAAAATCAGAACAGGAATCTAAACAACATTAGTGGAAGGGCTGATTTTGGATCAGCTGATGGAGTGTAAAGAATATTAAAGAATATAGGATTAAAAAATATTGATATAATTGTAGAAGAGAATAATATCTATGGACAAGCAAAATTAATAACTAGTTATCATTGGCAGTTGGAAATATAAAAATATACTAAGTTAATCAGAGCGCATATTTTGATATAATATGTGAAGCAATTGTTATATTTATCATATATTAATAGCAGTAGATAGATTTATTGTAAATCAAAATATTCTACTACAAAGGATGATAATGTTGGAATTAGCTAAGGATTTATGTTTTAATGGTGAGATTGTAACGCCTAAAGATAGAGAATATGAAGAAGATAGACAAGAATGGAACAGGGCAATACAAAAATATCCAATAGCTATATTATATTGTACTAGTAAGGAAGATGTTGTAAGTGCTTTGAGATTTTGCATTATAAAAAATATTAACTTTAGAATAAGATCTGGTGGACACAATTATGAGGGATATTCAATTGGAAATAATGTTATAGTAATTGATGTTAGTAGAATGAAGAAAATAATTATAAATGAATTAACCAATACAGTAAAAATAGAATCAGGGGTAAGAAATAATGAACTTTACGAATATGTAGGCACAAGAGGATATCCTTTTCCAGGTGGAACTTGCCCAACTGTTGGAGTAACAGGATACACTTTAGGCGGAGGATGGGGAGTATCTTGCAGGTTATTTGGTTTAGGACTTGATAATGTATTAGAGTTTGAAATTGTAGATTATAGAGGTAAGATAATTATTGCAAATAGAGATTGTAATAGTGATTTATTTTGGGCATTAAGGGGTAGCGGAGGAGGAAACTTTGGAATAGTAACCTCATTAACTTTTAGATTACCACCAAAATTAAATAAGGTAACAGAGTTTACAATATATTATCCAAATACTACACCATTAGAACAAGCAAGTATTATGGATGTATTTCAAAATTTATATCAAACCTTAGATAGAAGAGTGAATATGAGAGCTAGTTTTTATAATTCTTCAGATGATGGTGTGGCAGCATTCATTATAGGATTATTTTATGGAGATGTAGAAGAGTTAAAGGAAATATTAGAACCTTTATTGGTGTTACCAAGAGCTGAGGCTGATTTTGAATATACAACTTTTTTAAATGCTATAAAAAAGATTGAAGCTATATATTCAACTAGTGAAAAATTTAAATCTACTGGTAGATTTGCAGATAGAATATATTCAAAGCACGAGTTATTAAAATTAGCATCTTCTCTTCAAGAAAAGCCTATAGGGTCCGTTTATGCTGCAGTTACTTTTTATGGATTAGGTGGAGCGGTAAAGGATAAAGGAAAGCATGAAACAGCCTTTTATTATAGAGACTCCAATTATATTATAGGTATACAATCAGTATGGGAAAATTCAATTTATGCCGAAGAAAATAAAGAATGGGTAGCTAGCAGATTAAATTATATAAAAATGATAACAGAAGGATCATATGTTAATTTTCCATACAGTCCATTAATAAATTATGAAAAAGAATATTATGGTGGAAATGCATGTAGGTTGAAATGTATAAATGAAAAGTATGATCCATTTAATATATTTAATTATCCACAAGCAATAAAATAAGAATTTAATTTTGGTTGAGTCCTTACCGGAAAATAAAGGATTAGAAGATAATCTTGGTATTAGTTACAGAGATTATCTTCTTTGTGGCGAACTTTTTTTATTATTTAGGATATTACAATAAATTGAAACCTGTGGATGAATTTATGAATGGCCTAGCAAAAATAACAATATGTTTAATTAAAGAATAAAAAAATGGTTATCACTTGCTACTGATACGGTGAACCGGTGCGGCTGAGCAAGGTTGTGTAATTTAAATGGTGGAAATCCATTCTGAAAAGATTTAGTCAAATCATTCAGTAGCGAGTCATGGAGATAAATAGGT
>Ga0302173_10001933_pt1 | contig 10214 bp, 6 predicted proteins | sample I_Fen_N3_1_FD_198785 | JGI IMG/M metagenome (GOLD analysis project Ga0302173, IMG submission 198785) | Peat permafrost microbial communities from Stordalen Mire near Abisko, Sweden - I_Fen_N3_1 | ecosystem: Environmental > Terrestrial > Soil > Wetlands > Permafrost | place: Sweden: Abisko... | reverse complement strand
CACAAATTGAATATCTTATCGAAAAAGGAATGGATGTAATTGGCATCATTCCAATCCAAGCTGATGCAATTTCAAAAGAGGTTCAAAAAGCGAGAGCGGCTGGTATTAAAATAATTTCTTATGACCGGTTGATAACAAATGCTGATACGGACTTATATATTTCATTTGACAATGAAAAGGTTGGGATGATAATGGCAGAAGCCCTTCTTGAAGCAGGATTACCCAATAAAAAAGTCCTAATGATTTGTGGTTCTCCATCGGATAACAATGTGTCACTTATTGAAAAAGGATTCCATACAGTTATGGAAAGAAACAAAATAGATATTCTAGATATTGCTTATGCAGATGGTTGGAAGGCAGAATTGGCAGCTTCTTATATATATGAGAATATTGAGGTGGTAAAAAAAGTAGATGGTATTATGTTTGGAAATGATGATATGGCGACGCAGGGAATTCGGGCATTGTCTGAAAAAAGGCTGATAGATAGGATTAGAGTAGTCGGACAAGATGCTGATCTGGTTGCTTGCCAGCGGGTTGTGGAAGGAACACAACTAATGACTGTATACAAACCTGTGGATAAGTTGGCAAAAGAAGCTGCTGAATGTGCTATTAAACTTGCAAAGGGAGAAGACCTCGAAAATACTGGAACCATAAATGATGGAATATACAATATTCCATATATTGCACTTGAACCAATTGCTGTGAATAAATATAATATGGGAGAGGTTATAATCGATAGCGGATTTCATCTAAAAGAAGATGTTTATTTAAATGTTTCTCAATAAACACAAAATATTCTATTAACAGATAGCATTATTTTGAGTAAAGCTGGCACAATAATTAATTTGTGCTAGCTTTATTTTTATTCAATTATAAATGATAAAAATATGCAGAAAGTCGCAAACAAGTCCTAGATATATTGTGATATATTCATTTCAGAACTAGAAATACTTAAATAATATTAATAGGAGGATTTTTATGAAAAGGAAATTGATTAGTACACTGCTTTGTATCGCGATGGTAGTCACCATGCTAGTAGGATGTGGAAAAACAGAAGCAAGCACAGGAGTCACAAAAGGACTTGTCGGAGTAGCAATGCCTACAAAAGATCTACAACGTTGGAATCAGGATGGCTCAAATATGAAAGCGCAATTGGAAGAAGCAGGATTTAAGGTTGATTTGCAGTATGCAAGCAATGATATTCAGACACAGGTTTCTCAGATTGAAAATATGATTGCAAATGATTGTAAATTGCTAGTAATTGCTTCTATTGATGGGGATTCACTTGGAACAGTTCTAGCACAGGCCAAAGCAAAGAATATTCCAGTAATTGCTTATGACCGCTTAATTATGAACTCAGATGCAGTTACTTATTATGCAACATTTGATAACTACATGGTTGGTACAAAACAGGGTCAATACATCGAAGATGCATTGAAATTAAAAACAGCAACTGGTCCATTCAACTTGGAAATCATCACAGGTGATCCTGGTGATAATAATGCGAAATATTTCTACAATGGAGCTATGGATGTCCTTAAACCTTATATTACATCAGGAAAATTAGTCGTTCAGTCTAAACAGGTTGATTTTGCTACTGTAGCAACGGCAAATTGGGCAACAGAAACGGCTCAGTCAAGAATGGAAAATATCATTTCTTCATATTATGCAAATGGAACAAAACTTGATGTAGTCCTTTGTTCCAATGATTCGACAGCCCTTGGCGCTGAGAATGCATTAACGGCATCTTATAAAGGTACTTGGCCAGTTATAACGGGTCAGGATTGTGATATTGCGAATGTTAAGAACATGATTGCCGGAAAACAGTCAATGTCAATTTTTAAAGATACTCGTACTTTAGCAAAGCAGGTAGTTACTATGGTTGAGGCTGTTATGTCAGGCGGAACTGCGTCAGTTAATGATACAAAAAGCTATAATAATGGAAAAGGAATTGTTCCTTCTTATCTTTGCGAACCAGTATTTGCAGATATAAGCAATTACAAGACATTGTTAATTGATTCTGGATACTATACGGAAAGTGCTTTAAAGTAGTTATTAGTGATGTTATTCATTATGATTTTAATATGACAGGCAGGATGAATTCCTACCTGTCATATTAAAAATGATGCAGTATTCGTAACAGACATAAAATCTTAGTTAGATATTGGAGGGATATACGTGGCAAAAGTATTACTTGAAATGAAAAATATAACGAAAACTTTCGCTAGCGTTAAAGCACTTAATGACGTTAACTTAGAAGTGGAAGAGGGCGAGATTCATGCGCTAGTAGGTGAGAATGGTGCTGGTAAATCTACACTAATGAATATATTAAGCGGTGTCTATCCTTTTGGTTCATATACGGGAGAGGTCATGTACAACGGAGAGGTTTGCCATTTCGTAAATATTACAGACAGTGAAAAAAAAGGGATTGTTATTATTCATCAGGAATTAGCATTGATTCCTTATATGACAATTGCTGAGAATATGTTTCTAGGAAATGAGAGAGGAAGATCATTTGCAATTGATTGGGATGAAACCTATGATAAAGCAGACAAATATCTTCGAATTGTTGGCCTTAATGAATCATCAAGGACGTTAGTCAAAGATATAAGTGTAGGTAAGCAGCAACTTGTAGAGATTGCAAAAGCACTCGCTAAAAATGCAAGGTTGCTTATTTTGGATGAACCGACAGCTTCATTAAATGAAAATGATTCAAAAGCATTATTAGAGTTGCTTCTACAATTTAAAAAAGAAGGAATGACTTCAATAATTATATCTCACAAGTTGAATGAGATCTCATATGTATCTGATAAAATCACGATCATTCGTGATGGTACTACAATCGAAACCTTAAACAAATTAACAGATACGATTACAGAGAGTCGTATTATAAAGGGGATGGTTGGAAGAGATATGTCCGACAGGTTTCCCGTAAGAGAACAAGAAAATATTGGAGAAATAGCATTAGAAATAGAGCATTGGAATGTATTTCATTCGGTTTATACAGAGAGAAAAGTAGTTGATAATGTAAGTCTGAACGTTAAAAAAGGAGAAGTGGTTGGAATTGCTGGACTTATGGGAGCGGGTCGAACAGAGTTAGCAATGAGTGTTTTTGGTAAAAGCTATGGATCAAATATCTCTGGCGTAGTCAAAATCAATGGACAAGAAGTACATTTGCACAGTGTCAATGATGCCATCAAGCATAAATTAGCTTATGTTACAGAAGATAGAAAAGGAAATGGATTAATCCTTTCCAATTCAATTAAACGCAACACAACACTTGCTAATCTATCTGGAGTCAGTAGGAGAGGAATTATTGATGCAGATAAAGAGTATGAAGTAGCTTTAAAGCAAAAAGAAAAATTAAATATAAAGTGTCGAAGTGTTGAACAAAATGCAGGAGATTTAAGCGGTGGTAACCAGCAGAAAACGCTACTTGCAAAATGGATGTTCGCGGCTCCTGATATCCTTATTTTAGACGAACCAACAAGAGGCATTGATGTGGGTGCAAAATTTGAAATTTATTGTATTATCAATCAATTAGTATCAAGCGGTAAATCAGTTATTATGATTTCCTCAGAGCTTACAGAAGTAATCGGTATGTGTAATCGTATCTACATCATGGATGAAGGTAGAATGGTTGGTGAGGTTGCAAGGGAAGAAGCAACTCAGGAAAATATAATGGCACATATTCTGAAAACAAGTAATAAAGGAGTGTAGACAATGAATAAAACAAAAGTAATGTCATTTATTAAAGTGAATACAATGATTATTGCGTTAATATTAGTTACCGGATTTTTTGTTTGGCAGACTGGAGGAAAGATTCTCCTTCCTCAGAATGTAAGTAATTTGATTTCACAAAATGCATATGTATTTATATTAGCAACAGGTATGCTGATGTGTATTTTAACAGGTGGTAACATTGATCTTGCTACAGGCTCAGTTGTATGCTTTGTGGGTGCAGTAGGAGCAACTTTAATGGAAAAAAACAATGTGAATTGGGTGATAGCTGTTATATTAATGTTAATTATCGGTACTGCAATAGGTGCATGGCAAGGCTTTTGGATTGCCTATGTTCGAGTTCCTCCATTTATTACTACATTGGCAGGCATGCTGATTTTTAGAGGGCTTTCTAATGTAGTGCTACAAGGATTAACAGTCTCTTTGACGAATACGAAATTTATAAAGATGTTTGGTGGTGGAGCAAACTGCTATATTCCTGATGTTTTTGGGGTCAAAGGATTCAACTTAACCTGTATGATGGTAGGTATTACTGCCTGCGTTATCTATCTGATAGTAGAAATCAGAGGCAGAATTAAAAAAGCGAAAAAAGGTTATGAAATGACGTCACTGAAAAATATGATTGCGAAGGTAATTATTATTGCTGCTGTTATATTAATATTTTCATATCAGTTAGCAAGATTTAGAGGTATACCTACGGCCTTGGTGATTGTAGCAATTGTAGTCTTGGTTTATGGCTATATTACTTCGAAAACGATATTGGGGCGCCACTTTTATGCAGTAGGTGGAAATGAAAAAGCCGCAAAGCTTTCTGGTATTAATACAGGTAGAATTTATTTCTTAGCTTATACCAATATGGGGTTCTTAGCCGCATTAGCTGGCATGATGACAATCGCCCGTATGACTTCAGCACAACCTACATATGGTCAGAACTATGAATTGGATGCGATTGGTGCTTGCTTTATAGGTGGTGCTTCCGCATATGGAGGAACTGGTAAAGTCTCCGGAGTTATCATTGGAGCATTGCTAATGGGTGTTATCAACTTAGGGATGAGTATTATGGGGGTTGATGCAAACTATCAGAAAGTTGTAAAAGGTTTAGTACTTCTAGCCGCTGTTATATTTGATGTAATTTCCAAAAAGAAAAATGCATAATATCATTAAGAAAAGAAAAATATTTACTATCATTTTAAAATGAGTTTCAGAGTGCATCAGTCATGTGTGGTTGACGCACTCTTTTTACTGTTCGTTACCAATAAAGCTCAAATAACACTATGGAGGATTTACTTGACACCTATGTTTTTATAAGGCTATAATTATTGATAGTTTACATTTGAAAAACATTTCCTGCTGCATCTATATTGCAGGATTGGAGGCATATATATTCATGTTTAACTTAGATATATGCTCATAGCAATTCAAATAGCAAAATGCGGCAGAACGGAGGAAATATGTCTCACTATTTTACCAGAATACTACGTATGAGTCTTCTAACTCTTTTAATCGGATTTTTAGTTAGTATTCCAATGACTTCGGCACAGGCGGCCTTGACAGAAGACCATACAGGCTATACTGAAATATCAGATGCCAAAGGGCTTGCAGCGATTGCCAATGACCCTCACGGTAGGTATGTTCTAATGTCAGATATTAGCCTTAGTGGAATCGATTGGTATCCTATTAATTTTTATGGCACGATTGATGGCAACGGCTATACCATTTATGATTTGAAATCCACTCAGATGAATGCAGAAAGCAATATTAGTGTGGATGGAAATGATAAGAAATATGAAACATATTTTGCAGGACTTTTTGGACAGACTGAAAATGCAGTGATTAAGGATCTTAATATGAAGGCCTGTGATATTAAGATTTCTACTGATAAGAACTGTTTTGTTGCTTGTATTGCAGGCTATACGGCGAATACAGAGATCACAAACTGTAGTGTACAAGGTAATGTGTACCTTTACTCAAAAAATACAATGTGTGGCGTTGCTGGCATTGCAGGATTTGGTTATGGAACGGTTACTAGTTGCCAAGCTGATGTTACACTTGTAATCGTTGATCAAAGTGATAAAAGTAAAAAATGTGAACAGTTCCTGGGGGGGATACTTGCCAGCGGTTATACAGATATCGATAGCTGCAAAGTTAATATTAAGGGATATGCATCGATACATGGTTATGCACATAATGGAGGCCTTGTAGGAATGCACTATATACATACAGCTGATAATTACCATGCAGGATATGTCAGCAATAACGTTGTAGATGGTGTAATTTCATTTTTTGAAAATAATACGGACAGACGCGCTTATTGTGCCGCATATATTGGTGAAACACTGAATGCTCATGTGTCCAATCACGACAATACCACTATTTCATTTACAAGAGATGAGCGTTTTGATTATACGAAAGTGTTGCTTCCCAATCTATGTGAAAATCCTGTATATACAGAGTCTGTTACGAAACCAACCTGTACAGAAATGGGTTTTACAACCTATATCTGTAAAACATGCGATTATTCCTATATCGCAAATTACACATTTCCTGCGCACAAGCCTGGTGAACTGAAAACAGTGCTCATACCTACATTTTCAGAAGAGGGATTGAAGAGTAGTTATTGTACAGTATGCGGTGCATTGGTTGAGGAGGTAAAAATTCCAAAACTTATATATTCGGAGAATTCAATTCTTGAAAAAACAGAGCTGACTCTTTCTTATAAGTCAAAATATACACTGAATGCAACTGTTGCACCTGAAGATGCGGCTAACTGGAAGGTTATATGGTCTTCATCAGATGAATCCGTAGTAAAGGTTGACGATACGGGCGAACTTACTGCTACTGGACGTGGAAACGCGGTCATAACTTGTTCGCTAGAAGATGGAACTGCGTTAGGACAATGTGCAGTCACTGTTAAAATCATATTTGTGCAGTGGATGATTGTTATTTTGTTATTTGGAATAATTGTGGTAATCTTATTCGTATTTATACTAATATATTTTCATAAAAAAGGCAGGAAGATAGTACCGAATTCAAAATATAGACACCGGATTAATACAAAAAGTAAGAAGTCTACAAAATGATTTTAATGAATTTTAATATATGCACCATCAAACAATTTATTCGATGTTTGTGGTGCATTTTTTGGATAATAAACCCAAATTAATATTTCCAAAAGTTCTTGTTAATCAGCGTGAATTGGTCTGTTGACACCTGAATAAAAGGTAGAGTATAATAAAAAATATATAGAATTATTACTTTTGATTCGGCTTTTTATAACGTCTAAATCTCGCTTATCAGAGCGATATCTTTAAAGTGATTGCTAAGTGCATTCACCTCTAACAAATGAAATGCAATACGTTGTATTTCAGTCAGTAGTTTTCTAGAATCAAATTGGGTTGGGTGCTCGTTTATTTGTAAATATTTACATCTATATATAAATAAAAACAAGAAAACAAAGGGGATAAGCATGAAAATGAAAGATTGGAAAGTGAGTAAAAAAATATTCTTAGGTTTTGGCGCGCTAACACTTATAGCAGTGGGAATCATTGTTAGCAATATATTCTCTATGAAAAGAATGAATGATGCCTCATTAGCAGTAACAGACAACTATTTACCAAGTATTATTAATCTTCAGTATATAAATCAAGACATTAGTACACTTGAGTTATTAGCAAATGAACACTATTTAACACAAAACGCTAGTACGATGCCTTCAATAGAGGCAAATATAGACACAGCAAAATCCAAATTGGAAGAACATTTGAATACTTTCGAATCTACATTAGATCAAGGGGAAGAGACAGACAATTTTAATTCATTTAATGAAATCTGGAAGGGTTATATGGTGAATTATGATGCAAGCATTAAGCTTTCACATACCAATAATAAACAAGCGGCTACAGATCTATATTGGGGAAAAATGAAATCTGTTTCACAAGAAATAACAATAAAAATGAATGCAATGATGCAAACGAATATCGATGGATCTTTAAAACAAAAGGAATCTGTTTCTAATGTTACAATGATTAGTAATATTTATGCTTTTGTGGGTCTATTTGCTATTGTTGGTTTTGGATTATTATTTTTAATATTGATTAATAAATATATTACGAAACCAATTATTAAGGCGAATCAATCAATCAATTCGATTATTAGTGATATTGAGAATGGAAAAGGTGATTTATCCAAGAGAATAAATCTCAGCAGAAAAGATGAAATTGGTCAATTGACTCATGGAATGGACGTTTTTATCGAAAGATTACAGGGCATAATTAAAAATATGCTTAGTTCAACTTTTGTTTTAGATGAAGCATCCATGAGCTTGGTAGAGGAAGTTGATTGCGCTAATGTAAACATCGATGATACTTCTACAGCTGTTCAAGATATTGCCGCAGGTATGGAAGAAACAGCGGCGTCAGTAGAAGAAATCAATGCGTCCACAGAGAATATCGAAAATGTAGTTGAGACGATGGCATCAAAAGCGCAAGAGGGTGTAAGTGCATCTAATCAAATAAGTATAAGAGCTACTGAATTAAAGAAAAATGCGCTTAATTCACAGCAGATTGCACAGCAGATTATACAAAGTGTTGAGAGTAATTTAAAAGAAACAATTGAAAAATCGAAACAAGTAGAAAAAATTCATGTATTGACTCATACGATAATAGAAATATCAGCACAGACGAACTTACTCGCTTTAAATGCAGCAATCGAAGCTGCTAGAGCAGGAGAGGCTGGAAAGGGATTTTCTGTTGTAGCAGATGAAATAAAGAAACTTGCAGAGGAAACTAGACAAACAGCAAATGAAATACAAGATATTAGTAATGCAGTAGTGACTTCTGTTGAAGATCTTGCAGGCGATGCAGGAAAAATACTGGAATTTATTGGTAATCAAGTAATTGGCGATTATCAGATGCTGGTAAATACATCGGAACAATATAATAATGATGCTAACTTAATGAATGAATTGATGAGTAACTTTAGTTTGACCGCTGATGAGTTGAACACATTGATACAAGGAATTATGCTTGCTATGAATGAGGTTGCTGTTACGGTAAATGATGGTGCTGGAGGAACTCAACTTATTTCAGAAAAAACGTCTGTTTTAGTTAATAATTTAAATGAAATCCAACAGAAAATGAAGTCCAATAGCGATATCGTAGAGAGTCTCAATGAATCTGTTTCTATGTTTATATGATTTGAACGTGTAAGCTTATAAATGAATATTGTTAACATAGTATAGTCAACAGATTATACCTAAATTATAATGACTAATATAATATATAATGTACATAAGGATTTGTCAGTCATATATGAAAAAAGCAGCCTCGAATATGAACGTCCCCCCGTCAACGTGCCAAGGGACAGTTCATATTCGAGGTTGCTTTTTTCGTGTAACTAACAATAATATTTTTTTTGTTGTTTCAGTTTATGATATAGAGTATAATAATGAAATTGTCGTCAAAAAAATAAGGAGTATTACCCAATTATGAGTATTTTAACTGTTTTTAGTCAGATGTTAATATTTTTTGCACTTATTATGGTTGGAGTTGCTTGCAGTCGTAAAAAGCTTGTAAGCGAAGAAAATTCAAATAGTATTGCAAAACTTATCGTTAATGTATTTAATCCTGCTATTATTTTTTCAAGTGTACTAGGTAATAGTCAGAATAAAGAAGGAAGCTATATTTCTTTAATTGTTGTAATTGCAGTTGCCATGTTTGCAATATTTATTGTTATTGGAAGTATAGGCTCTAAATTATTCACAAAAGATAAAGATGAGATTAAAGTATATAAACTTATGACAGTATTTTCTAATATTGGTTTTATTGGAATACCGTTGGTAGACTCATTATATGGGAATTCAGCCGTTTTCTATGTTGCTATTTTTATATTGATTTATAATATATTGATGTATACATATGGAGTATCCGTGCTACAGGGGGAAGCAGATAAAAAACTATCTTTCTCCAATTTAAAAAATGTCCTTAATATGGGTACCTTATCGTGCTGTATCACGCTATTGGTGTTTTACTTTAATATACCAATTCATCCAGTAATTCAGACGACTGTAACATATTTAGGAAATGTAGCCACTCCGCTGTCGATGATGTCGATTGGATTCACACTTGGTATGGCTAATATATTTTCCGTATTTAATGATAAAAAATTATATTTGTTTACATTTATAAAATTGATCATTATTCCATTGATTGGTGTCTTGATACTTAGAAGGTTGAATCTACCAGAACAGGTATTAGGCGTTAGTGCTGTTATGTTAGCAATGCCAATTGGAAATCTACCGGTCATGCTTGCAAACCAATATGGGATCAAATCAGAATGTTGTGCAAAAGGAATTATAATAACAACGCTATTTTCAGTTATAACAGTTCCATTCATTATGTGGTTCGTATAGTTAGTATGAAATGTAAGTTTGAATGTCTTCAGCAGTGGAATCTCAACAGACGTCTGTTTTGTGT
>Ga0302173_10001932_pt1 | contig 10214 bp, 8 predicted proteins | sample I_Fen_N3_1_FD_198785 | JGI IMG/M metagenome (GOLD analysis project Ga0302173, IMG submission 198785) | Peat permafrost microbial communities from Stordalen Mire near Abisko, Sweden - I_Fen_N3_1 | ecosystem: Environmental > Terrestrial > Soil > Wetlands > Permafrost | place: Sweden: Abisko... | reverse complement strand
AAATAGAAGAATGGAACGCGGATAAACGCTGATCTAGCGGATAGAAGAAACGGATTTTAATTTCGACAAGTCGAAATGATTTTCAAAGACTTGCGGTCTTATCAGTCATGCTTGCATGACTTAAATCCGGTCTAAATCCGAATAAACATCATCCGTTTTCATCCGCTAGATCCGTCAAATCCGCGTTCCATTCTTTATGAAAAATACGACATTATATTATGACTACTACTTCTATTTGCAATCGGATAGTCTTATTGGCAGTAGGCCTTAAAGTTGTGCTACCAATTTAAAACAAATAAACCCTAAAATCATACTATCATGAATTTTCAACAAGGAGATTTGTATCATATATTCAACCAAGGCAACAACCGCCAAAAGATATTTTTCACACGCGATAATTATCTTTTCTTTCTGACAAAAATCAAAAATCACATTCTGCCTCACGCAGATATAATTGCCTGGTGCTTGATGCCGAATCATTTTCATTTGATGATTTATGTGCATACGCTGGAGACAGCTGTAGAAAGTAGTGACGGGTTCACTAATAGTATGCACAAAAATATTAGTAGTACGGCTTTAAGTTCTACTACTAATAGTGAAATTCCGCTTGATACTTTTCTGATGAATTCAATTCACAGTGGGGGCGCGACTTCTAGTCGCACTCCCACTAGTTTGCACAAAAATCTAAACAAAGAGATAGGCATTTTATTGGCTTCTTATACTCGTGCAATAAACATTCAGCAACAACGTACAGGGTCTTTGTTTAGAGATAAAACCCAGGCCAAATGCCTCACAACACCCCAAGGTATTACCCCTGCTTTTTTCAATACTCCTTTTGGAACACAAATCAATGTTCGCATTGATGAAAAAGAATATCCGCAGGCCTGCTTTAATTAAGTAGCAGGAGAGATATAATGTCCTATAATTGAATAAGAAGAAATAGAAGAATGGAACGCGGATAAACGCTGATCTAGCGGATAGAAGAAACGGATTTTAATTTCGACAAGTCGAAATGATTTTCAAAGACTTGCGGTCTTATCAGTCATGCTTGCATGACTTAAATCTGTTTTAAATCCGTATAAATATCATCCGTTTTCATCCGCTAGATCCGTCAAATCCGCGTTCCATTCTTTATGAAAAATACGACATTATATTATGACTACTACTTATATTCATCAAAAACCTGTGAAAGCACAGTTGGCAGTACGACCCGAAGACTGGGAATTCTCATCATATCCTGATTATTGCGGAGCAAGAAATGGGAAGCTGGTAAACAAAAAACGGGCAACGGAATTGGGATTGACACCCTAATGTCACTAGATACGGTCATTAGTGTAGTCACATAGTGGTAGCACGACCACTACTCCAACAGTGAACCTAAAAGACGTCATCAATAATAATTCAAGCATTAGGTTGCAAATAAATAACTATTCTGTATATTTGTGGAACTTAAATGGACGCTTCATATTCCTCACAAAAAAAATCGGGCAATGAGTATCAAATCAGATTTCAAAAAAGGAAATCATCCAACCGCTTCCATAGCCATGCAACATTATATTTTTGCGTTTGTACAGGACGTTATTAATCAGCCCAATAATTTAGACCGAAGCAAGGCATGGCTAAAAGAATATAGTGAAAATGAGCACCTGAATTATTCGGAGTTGGAGTATCATCTGAACGTATTCTTTGAATTGCTCGCTGAATATAGCAAAACAAAAAGCCCTCTTTTATATCGCTTCCTAAAGTTACAAGCACAAACCTGTTATATCAATGAAGACCGTTTCAATCTTTTGAGAATTAGCTATCCCTATCACGACTTTATGGTCGAAATCATAAAATCAAGCGCGTGCTGCCACGGTAAAAACTGCGTCTCCTCATCTCCCGGGAGTGGTATTGTTGGCGGTCATCTCATCGGCTTATAAACTCAACATGAAACAACACGCCATTACTGCATTCCATGTTCTGTGGACGAAACCCATCACGCTAAGCGGTAAGCATTTTAGCATGAACAGTGCCGAGATACTCACGATGATGGTTTCGGCATTGATGTGGCAGAAGTACAATGGAAGTATCAAATTGTACACCGACAAGTGCGGATTAGGGTTTATCCGAAGCATGAAGTTGTCGGCACTTTGGGATGGCGGTATCGACACAGAGTTGCTTGAGAACAACAACTATCCTATTGACCCCGAAATATTTTGGGCAGCAGGCAAACTGATAGCCATGGAGGCACAAGCCGGTCCGTGCGTAATGCTCGATACCGATCTTATTGTTACACAACCCATCCGGCATTTACTGGATCCAACCGCCATTACCGCTCTACATTCCGAAGCATTGCATCCCGAAGCTTATCTGCATCCTTCATTATTGAAAAAACCAACTGGTTATCATTTTCCGGCTGACTACAATTGGAACGTGCTGCCTTCCAATACAGCTTTTTTATACATCAAAGACGAATCATTTAAAAATTTCTATCTAAGCGAGTCGAAACGGTTTATGTTTCACAACATGGAGAAACCGGCTGAATTGGTTTCGCAAATGGTTTTTGCCGAACAACGATTGCTGTCGATATGTGCTGCCCGCCAACTGCTACCAATCACTCACCTTTTATCCGACCCATTCTCTTTGTCGAACAGCTGTGTTATTCACCTTTGGGGTTTTAAAAGTTTGTTACGACAGAACGAAAACGTTCAGGCTATTTACTCGAAACAACTCATCGAAAAGTTTGGAGAAGAGCTATCGGGATATCCACTATTTATGGGCTATATCGGAGAACATCTGGTTAATCACAACAGCTATTGAATATAAACAAACAAAGACGCAAACTCCAATTGAATTGGTTCTTGCGTCTTTGTTTTGGCACATTCTTTTTTACAGCTATTTATTGAAATTTTAATTTGTTGGTTTGTCCACGAAAGCCGATTCCCCGGACAGATCACTAATTACAAGTCCGGTCACATTCTGTTTGTGCACCGCATGGGCAAAATACATGGGTCGGGTGTCTCCCCAATTGACCGACGAATTACGAATGGTGATATTTGAAACCTGATCTAAAAAAAATCCGGAGGTATTCCCTTTTATAAAACCATCGCCAATGCACGGACGCTTATCGAATGTGCCGCCCGGATATGTGGTGCGCTTAACGATTAGCACATCTACCTGATCGAAATAGATATTTCTGACTTTGTCGTTTGACTCTGCACCGACAAAAATTCCGTTTTCACTTTCACACTTTATATTACTGAAGAAAATGTTTCTGACCTCACCCACTTTGCCTTCGCGTTTACCTCTGGGAAAACGCCATCCGGCATCTTTATGATTTCCCGGAGCACGACGATAAGCAGTAACATAGATTGGCTCTGCCTTGCCCCACCATACATCTGAGAAGAACTTACAATCAACAACCATATTTGAAAACACAATATTATTTATCGTACCTTCATCTCTGTTTTGAATACCAATACCACGGTTACTGGCTCTGATAATACAGTTGCTGAAAGTTGCGTAACTTATTCGATCCATGTTTTCGGATCCTACTTTGACAGCACACGACCGGGAAGTCATGGTACAATTCGTAACCGTAATATTTTCACAAGGACCATACTTAGCATATTCCCGACGATTTTTCAGACAGATACAGTCATCACCTGACTCAATATAACAATCGCTGATACGAATATTCTTCGAATGATCAATATCAATACCATCGCCGTTGCGCACTTTCAAATTATTGAGAAGCGTAATGCCTTTTATTACCACATCATTACAACCAACAAGATGAATAGTCCAGTAAGCCGAATTTTTGATACTGACATTTTCAATTCGGATGTTCCGCCCACCAACAAGAGTAAGTAAATGTGGTCGCGGATCAAATTTATCAACCGGTTTGAGCTCGTATGAATCCAGAAGCTCTTTTCCCATAAACGACACCCCATTGCCATTTATCTCACCCCTGCCGGTAATGCTTACCTGTTCGACATTCTCACCCCCAATCCAAATCATACCCTCGCCACGATTAGCCAGGAATGCACTTTTGGTATACACTGCTTCATCCGGGTTCGCCAACACTTTAGCATTAGCCTCAACATGAAAATCAACATAAGACTTCAGATGAAAAGGCCCTGTCATAAATACACGACCCGCCGGAATGAGAACACGTCCCCCACCCGCTTCGGAACACTTGTCGATTGCTTTCTGAAAAGCTTCCGAATCATCCGTCACACTATCGCCTTTAGCACCATAGTCCAGCACATTAAAGGTTAGATTTCCTCTTCTACCCCCGAAATTACAAGAGCTAAGCCCCAATAATAAAAACGAGATGGTAATTAAAAACAACTTTTTCATAACACAAGATAAATTAAAATGATGTAGGTTGAAGCCAAACCCAATTTGCTAAAATTGAATCTGATTTTCGACTCCTGTAATTTCAATGTCCTTTTCAACGCAGGTACCAACCGCTTTCGACTTGTCACCGGGTTGCGAACCTCCAACCGAAACTCGCACACCTCCCGCTTTCACAATTAATTGTCCCAGCTGATTGAAAGTAGCAAGACTTCTATTATCAACAGTAAACTGAACTTCCTTGGTTTCACCCGCTTTTAAAAATATTCGTTTAAAGCCCTTTAAGGATCTAAGAGGAAGAAATGAGAATCCATTCAGGTGAGTCAGGTAAAGCTGAACAACTTCTTCTCCATCTCTTTGTCCGGTATTGCTCACCTGCACCGACACAACCAGCGAATCAGACGTACTAACATTATCCCGAACCACAAGATTTTTATAATTAAATGTAGTATAACTCAGACCATAGCCGAATGGATATAACGGTTCACCCTTGAAATACCTGTAAGTACGACCTTCCATAGCGTAATTTGTAAATTGAGGCAAATCCTTGTCGCTCTTATAGAACGTAACAGGCAAACGGCCTGCCGGATTATAATCTCCAAACAAAACATCTGCAACTGCAGTACCGGCAGACTGCCCACCATACCATGCATTTACAATGGCCGGTATATTTTCATTCTCCCATTCAACAGCAAGAGCACTACCAGTCATCATCACAAAAACCACAGGCTTCCCGGTCTTTTTGAGTTCTTTCATTAATTCGGTCTGAATACGAGGCAAGCCTATAGTAGTTCTATCGCCATCCTCAAACCCCGGACAATTTACGCCATTCTGTTCTCCTTCTAAAGATGGAGAGATTCCACCCACAAAAATGATTACATCTGCATCCTTCACTTTTGCTGCCTGTTCTTGCAACGAAGGCGTTTTAATTTTACCTATATTGAAAGAGAAATAACCATCTCTACCTTTAAAAGTAGTTTCAACAACGATTTTGTACTCTTTCCCCTTTACAAACCGCCTGGTATAAATCCCCTTAGCTTTAGCCTTTCCGCGCAATGCGTCAATACAAATACTATCGTTTACAAATAAACGAAACCGTTTGTCTGTGTCAATATTTAGGGTCAAAGTACTTGTCTCAGTCGGCTTAAAATAAGTAGTTATACGCTTTGAGAAAGCGGTAGAATTAATACCATTGATAAATCTGGTTTCACCTCTGTAAATAATATCAGTCTCGTTTTCCTGACTAATAATGGCATTTCCGGAAAAATTCTGGTTGTCATAATACTCCATCCGAAACCCGGATTTACCGTTATATGCCAGCTCATTATTATGATTTTCAACTACAAAAGAGTCTAAAGCAATGTAATCCGTCATTCTTTCATAAAAGACTTCTGTTTGCGGACTTAGCTTTGCTTTTATTCCATCCAGAACACTTACAATCTCGCTTGGATACCCGTAGTAATTTCCCAGCAAAGTCATTTTATTAGCAGCATTGGGTCCAACTACCGCCACCTTCTTCAGATCTTTCTTTAAAGGAAGGGTATTCGATTCATTTTTCAACAACACTATTGACTGCCGCGCCAGCTTAAGAGCATGTGCTTTGTGTTCCGGGCTTTCAAGAACCGAGAGTGGAATATTCGCATATTTCACCTTGCTGGCCGGATCAAACAAGCCCAACTTAAACCTGATAGTAAAAAGTCTTTTTACTGCAATATCAATATTTTTTTCGTCAATGAGTCCTGTCCTTACAGCTTTAGTAAGTGTTTTGAATACCGTATCTCTCAGGCAATCCAAATCGGTACCATGCAAAACGGCATCAACAGCAGCAGTAATGGTATCGCTGTGAGTTTTGTGGTACTTATAAAAATCGTCAATAGCGCCACAATCAGAAGTTACATATCCGGTAAACTTCCATTTATTACGTAAAATATCCATCATCAGCAAGTCATTACCACAGCAGGGTCTACCTCCATAAGCATTGTATGCACACATTACTCCGGTTGCTTTAGCATCAACAATCAAATCGCGAAATGCTGGAAGATAAGTATCCCATAAATCATAGGTGCTTACCTCTGTATTGAATTCATGTCTCAACGACTCGGGGCCACTATGCACGGCAAAATGCTTTGCACATGCCGAAGCTTTTAGATAAGTAGGATCATCGCCTTGTAATCCATGCACAAACGATTTCCCGAGAACACCCGTTAAATAAGGATCTTCTCCAAAAGTTTCATGTCCGCGCCCCCATCTTGGGTCACGAAAGATGTTTATATTGGGAGCCCAGTAGGTAAGTCCGTAATAGCTTCCAAATCTACCCTTTTGACTTGCATCTCTGTTTACTGCCCGTCCTTCTTCAGCTGTAAAATCAGCCATCTTATAAATCGAAGCAGCATCCCAACTTGCAGCCATACCAATAGGCTGAGGATAAACCGTAACTTTATATTCGGCCAACTTGCCCACTCCATGCAAGCATTCATTTTGCCAATCGAAGGCCGTAATGCCCAAGCGTTTAATTTCCGGAGCAGAACTGCCCATTTGTGCTACTTTTTCTTCTAATGTCAATCTGGACACCAAATCATCCACTCGCTTCTCCATTGCAACAGCAGAATTTCTGAACAAAAATTTGTCTCTGTTTCCGCACGATAAAAGGACTAAAGCTAAAGCCAGACCGGTGATTTTTAGTTGCACTTTCATTTTTTATTTTTGTGATTTTCCATCTATTGAAACATTGCTGGTATTCTTCTTTCTAATTGCAGGGTATCTTTTATTTGGTGCCTGCTCACCCAATGTACGATTAAGAGTTAGTCCATTTACGTTCTCGAAATAGTATGCACTTTCCCATACATCTTCACTTTGGGAGGTATTCCAGCTTACAGCACAGTCATTCATTAAAAGCCTGGCAACTCCATTAAACAAGAAGCCGTTGCGCGAACGTTTATCTTTAGCATTCTCCGGTTCCATAAATAATTGAAAATCATTGAAACGAATATTATTTACCACATTGTCAAAGCCTTCAATGCGAACACCACTCTGACTATGTGCAATGATATGGTCGAAACTTACATTCTCAATTTTCCCCGCAGGCTTTTCTTTTCTGCGGGCTTGAATGGTCATCCACACAGCATCTCCATTACCCCACCAAAACGTTGCTTTACGAACTGTGTTGATAACAATATTCGAAAACAAGACATTACTCACCGCACCTCCATCACGAATAATCATATTAATGCCCCGATTAGCATCTTTTACAATGCAATTACTGATGGTAATATTTCGAAAATCGGAAAATGATTCAGTACCAAGTTTTATTGCTGCCGATGAAGAAGTGAATATACAGTTGGTAACCGTTACATTTTCACATGGTTTTGAGATTTTATCCTGAGATGTTGTTTTAAGACAAAGTGCATCATCGCCGGTATTAATCACGCTATTGCTCACCATCACATTGCTGCAGCCGTCAATATCCAGCCCATCGGCATTCACTCCATTTGACGGAGCCGAATAAATATAGATGCCATCTACAAAGACGCGATCACACCATTGCAAATGTACCGACCAGAATGAAGATTCGACAACCTGAATATTTTCGATATGCACATTCTTGCAATTTGTAAAATTGATAAGACCCGGACATGGGGGCACTTTCCTAAACTTAGTTTGATAATCAACGCCATATTTTATAGCATTGGCAATTTCGCGTCCGGTTACCGAATCGGTCAAAGCCAATTGAGGTTCTCGTCTAAAAGACTCACGTACTGCCTGTCCGTTGAGTGAACCGGTTCCCGTTATAGAGATATTCTCTACATCCATCGCTGCAATCAGTATGTCCACCCGATCAGCATCCGAAGCTCCTATACTAACTTTCGCTTTCGGATAGTCGCTACTTCGCCTGCTTGCAAAAAGAGTAGAACCAGCCTCCAAATGTAGCTCGACGTTACTTTTTAGAAATATAGAGCCGCACAAATAATTTCCTGCAGGAACAACCACAACACCGCCACCATTGGCAGCACATTCATCAACGGCCTTTTGAATAAAAGGACTGGAAAGAACCGTTGTATCAGCAATTGCCCCAAAGTCTTTTACATTATAAGATTTGGCTGCCAACGTAACACTTACAATAAAGAGAGACAGGGTCGTGAAAAATTTATTCATTAGTGTAATTTGTTTTTTTTATTTTGTCATTGAAGGAGGACAATCTTCCGGTTTTGCACCCCAACTGTTATTCGGAACTTTTCCCATTACAAAGTTTAGCTTAGCACCCGATACAATATCGGCATGCGAAATATAATTTTTTGTATACTGCTTTCCGTTCAAGGTTACAGATTGTATATAAATATTATCATCAGTCGCATTTTTAGCAGTTATTGTAAACGTCCGTCCATTTTCAAGTAGAATAGAAACCTTTGGAAACGAAGGACTGGCAAGCACATAATAAGGTGTTCCCGGACAAACCGGATAAAACCCTATGGCCGCAAAAATACTCCAGGCCGACATCTGTCCGGCATCATCATTACCCGACAAACCACCCGGTGTATTTGAGTATTCACTGTTTAGAATATGACGCACTTGCTGTTGAGTTTTCCAGGGTTGACCAGCGTAATTAAACAAAAATGCTACCTGATGACACGGTTCGTTGCCATGCCAGTACCTGCGCTCACTAAACATTGAATCAAGTTTTGCTGTAAACTTAGCCTTTCCACCCATACAACCCATCAATCCTTTGATATCTTGCGGAACATACCAGGTGTAATGACAGGGAGCCCCTTCGGTAACAAAACCTGCAAAATTAAATGCGTTGTTTGCGTTCAAAAATTTCCCATCTGCAAAACGCCCCTGAGCATATCCGGTAGTTGGATCAATTACATTCGAATAATTGTGAGCACGTTCAATCAGCTTTTGAGAATCATCTTTCTTTCCCAGTTTGAGAGCAACCTGCGCCAACACATAATCGTCATAAGCATATTCCAATGTTCGGGAGACCTGCTCATTCTTATGAAAGGCTTCTTTAACCGAATCTTCCAACGGGATATATCCATATTTGAGATAAGATTTTAATGCACGGCGACCCATTCCGTTTTTATAATCCCGAAAATCAGCAGGCGATTCAAAAGCATTTTTGCGCATACCCTCATAAGCTTTTTGAATATCAAAATCGGCAATTCCTTTGACATAAGCATCGCCCAAAACTGCTATGGCATGATCGCCAATCATTGCTGCCGTATAACTGTTCCAGCAGGGAAAAATAGGTAACCAACCACCTTGTTCATATTTATCGACCAGCGACTGCATCATTTGAGCCGATTTATCTGGAGCAATGATATTCAACAAAGGATGTAATGCTCTGTAGGTATCCCACATGCTAAAGTCATCGTAATAATTGCCTTTTGCCTTTTTCCTAATTGGAGTTCCGGTGGAGAAAGAGGGGTATGAACCGTCGACATCATTCATCACACGAGGCAAAAATGAAGAGCGATACAAGGCACTATAGAATTTTATCTTTTTCTCTTTGTCGGATGTTTCTACTTTTATACTAGCCAACTTTTGTTCCCAGCTGTTTGTCAATTTTGCCTTTACAGCATCAAAATTCCAATCAGGGATTTCTGCAGTCAGATTATTCCGAGCTGCCTCTATAGCTGTAAACGACGAAGCCGATTTGACTAGCACCTGTTCGCCTTTATTGACTTTGAAATGAATAAATACACCAATGTTGGGTTTACCCCCAATCGACTTTTGCCCGGCGAATGTATCGGAACCTTGATAAGCTCCGTATGATTCAATCTCTTTGCTAAACTTTACCACAAAATATCCGCTAAAACCGGCAGGCTCACCCCAGCCCTGATAGATGCGGTGCACCGGATTATATCCTCGTATTT
>Ga0302173_10001926_pt1 | contig 10236 bp, 11 predicted proteins | sample I_Fen_N3_1_FD_198785 | JGI IMG/M metagenome (GOLD analysis project Ga0302173, IMG submission 198785) | Peat permafrost microbial communities from Stordalen Mire near Abisko, Sweden - I_Fen_N3_1 | ecosystem: Environmental > Terrestrial > Soil > Wetlands > Permafrost | place: Sweden: Abisko... | reverse complement strand
TGATATAAAAGAGATTCAGATGCTTTATTAACAAGGTGCAAAGTAGTAAAGGTTCAGAGTTTCAAAGATATTAACGATTTAGGTTTTTATTATTTTTTTAATGTAATCTATCACTATCTTTTAAAAGATATTTAGTGAATTAAATTTATCTACTCAATCTGCAAAATCTGCGAGAAACAGATTTTTTAAGCTTTTACCATTTTATCCGTTTTGGGTGTTGTTTTTCTGTTCCAGTAAATAATATATAAAGTTCCAAAAATAGAAGGCGTTATCCAGGCAATTAAATTTCCAAGTCCAATTCCGGCAACGATAAAGGCAGTTACAGAAGCGATTAATGCTCCAGTCATTTTTCCGATGTGTTTAAAAAGCCATTTTTTCTTCATTTCCGAAACGTTTTTAAAGAACATAAAGTCTTTAATCGACATATAAAGCCCAAATCCGCCAAAAAATAGAAATAAAATACCATTTTCGATGTTTTTTAATTGACAGTAGATTCCAATTGAAACCATTATTGCAGAGAAAAACAACGTACTTCCAGAGATTAATTTGTCTGTAAAATTTGCCTTTGTTTTATGTTTAAATGCTGTGGCTCTGTTGCCCGAAATTACAAGGTAAATTGTAAATAATCCGATAAGAAACAAAAAGATATTTTGGTGGTTTGGCATCCAGCAAATAAAGAGCGAAATAAAGCAGCTCGTTAGCATACCAATAGAAAAAAGTTTGCCTAATTTTTTGTGCAATGCATTTCCTTTTTTGACAAGAATACTTCCAATTCCGGTCATTAATCCAATTCCTCCAAAAAAAGCGTGAATGTAAATTAAAATCTTAATAGCTGGTTCCATTTTGATGTTTGTTAGTTTATGGATCAAACTTAGATTAATCATTTATTTTACTATAATTTATAGTGCTGAACTGTTGTTTTTTCAGGATGAAATGTTTTTTTTTAAGGTTCAAAGTGGGAGAGGTGCAAAGGTTCAAAGGTTTTTTTTAATAATCTTTCAAAGTCGCAGAGTCGCAAAGTTTAATTTTCTTTGCATCTTAGCGACGTTGCGAGAAATAAATTTTTAAAATCTGGGCCAAAAAAAAAGCCCGATAAAATCGGACTTTTAATTTATAATTTACAATTAATAATTCACCATTACTAATTAAAGCTTCGTCATATTAGTTGCCAAAGTTTCAATAAATTTACTAATTGGACCTTTGATCATCATTGCCATCATAGCATTAAATTCGCCTTCAAACTGAAGTTGAACAGCGCTTTCTGAAGCCGAAACACTATCAATATTCGAAACCAAAGTAAAAGGAAGTTTATCGCTTGCAGCTCCCAAAACAATTTTGTTTGGCGCTACTTTTTCCTTCATTTTTAGTTTTATTTCCGGCATACCTTTCAGTCCAAAAATAAAAGCATCTTCGCCAATCACTTCAAATTTAGCGATATTATCAGGCATTAATTTTTCAAAATTCTTAACATCAGTCAATAAATCAAATAAATCTTGAGCTGATTTCTGAACAGTAACTTTAGGACTTTCTAAGTTCATATTTTGTTTTATTTAAATATCGTAAGTTTTTAACCGCAAAGTGCGCAAAGTTTTTTTATAAGATTTAGCTTTATAAACGCAATCCCGAAGCCTCGGGACCAAATTCCAAAAAAGAGCAAAGCGATTTTTTTAAAATCTGAAATCTAAATTCAGAAATCTCAAATCTAAAATTACTCCTCCTCTTTTCCCCAAGTCGATGGACTTTCGTTCCATTCTAACAAAGTCGATTGTTGCTCTTCAGTAATGTATTGTTTTTGAACTGCAAGATCCAATAAGTTTTCGTAATTACTTAGCGTATACAAATCGATATTGGCATTTTTAAAGTTTTCTTCGGCAACATTAAACCCGTAAGTAAAAATCGCCGCCATACCTTTAATATTTGCACCTTCGTTACGTAACGCTTCAACAGCAAGTAAACTACTGTTTCCGGTACTAATTAAATCTTCAACAACAACCACATTTTGGCCTTTTTGTAAAAAACCTTCTACTTGGTTTTGTCTTCCGTGTTTTTTTGCTTCCGGGCGCACATATACAAACGGTAATCCAAGGCTTTCAGCAACAAGAATTCCAATTCCAATGGCTCCAGTGGCAACACCGGCAATAACATCTGGTTTCCCAAATTGTTTTTCAATATTTTTCGCAAATTCATCACGAACATAATTTCGGATGCTAGGAAATGAAAGAATTAACCTATTATCACAATAAATAGGCGATTTCCATCCAGAAGCCCATGTAAAAGGATTTTCGGGATTCAATTTAATTGCATTTATTTGCAAAAGCAATTCGGCTGTTTTTTCGGCAGTATCTTTATTAAAAATCATAGTACAAATGTATAAAGTTTTTGTGAACGACAAACCACTTTTTTTGACAAATGAAATCTCAAAGGAGACTAATTTTCAATTATTCTTGTTAGAGAGTATTGATATAGAGCAACTTATAGTTAAAATTTTTCAAAATAAAATTCAAAAAGCTTATTTATATCATCCTGACGAAAAGGAAATTATGAAAACGCTCAAGGCCAAAATTCCTGTTAATAAAGCTGGAGGAGGCTTTGTTTACAATAAAAAAGGCGAAGTATTATTTATTTTCAGAAACGGAAAATGGGACTTACCAAAAGGCGGAATCGAGAAAGGCGAAGAAATTGAAGCCACAGCCATGCGCGAAGTCGAAGAAGAAACCGGTGTAAACCAACTACGCATTACAAAAAAGTTACAAAAAACCTACCATATCTTTAAACGTAACGGAAAATACAAACTCAAAATCACACATTGGTTCGAAATGTATTCAGATTTTGAAGGAACTCCAGAAGGACAAATCGAAGAAGGAATCGAAAAAGTAGCTTGGCTAAACCCGGAACAAATCAAAGAAGCACTAAAAAATTCCTACGAAAACATTAAATTATTATTCGAAGAAGAAAATAAAGTTACCGTATAAGGATAAAAATTACTTTAAAACAAAGCCTTTCAATACTTCAAATCAAGGCTTAAGTTGTTGAAATTCCAAGCATAACAAAAAAACAATCTTAATTTACATTTTAGATTGCGAACTTATTGCAATTAATATTATATTGCAGGAAAATACTGTATTTTTAAAAAATAGCAGTATTAAGAAGCAAATATTTTTTTGTAATCTGGAATACAAACAACTCGCAAATGATTTTTAAAGCCTTAAGGAACGACGAAGATGTAGACGACAGCACTTTCAATATGTTGTATTCCACGCGCATTAGAAGACTGGCCGAAAGGCATTGGACACCAGTTGCCATTGCAAAAATAGCAGCAGATTATTTGGTTAATAAACCCAATAAAAAAGTATTGGATATTGGGGCAGGTGTAGGTAAATTTTGTTTTGTTGGCGCCGCTTCTACAAAAGGCATTTTTTACGGAGTTGAGCAAAGAGAATCGCTTACTAAACTATCCAAAAAAATTGCCGAAAAGCACCAAATCGAAAACGTCGAATTTATCCATTCTAATATCACCGATATTTCTTTTTCAGATTATGATGCGTTTTATTTTTACAATTCTTTTTTCGAGAACATAGACACATCCTGTCCAATTGATAAAATTATAGTTCCAAAAACCGAATTGTATCTATCTTATTCCAATTATGTTAGAGAACAACTCGCCAAAACGCCCAAATATACCAGACTCGTTACCTTTTGGAGTAAATGGGAAGAAATACCCGAAAGCTTTGATTTAGAATATTCTGCCTGCGACGGAATATTAAATTTCTGGAGAAAAATGTCTTAGCATATTGCTCATGAAATTTAGGTTATCTAAAATCTAAAGTATGGCGTGCCACCATTAAAAAAAAGCCCCAATCAACTTTGCGTTCATTGGGGCTTTTTGTAACTGCTGTCGTGCTATACGCGCTACTTCGGTAGCTTGCTTCTATCACTCACGCGGAACTACACTTTGCGATTGAATTATTTTAGGCTTTAAGGTTTGTAATGCAAATTTTAGTTTAAACGTATATAAACTTAAGAATTACCATTTAATTTTGTTAAAAGATTATCTTCATTAAAGACAGCATTAATTACATTCTCATTTTTTTCTGCTTTAATTTCATTTCCGTTCGAGGTTAATTGATAGCCTTTCTGCGTTAGATAATTAGTAAAAGCATTTTTATGATTTTGAATTTCAAATGTTGAAATTAATTCTGGGAAAACAGTTAAGATTCGAGAGAATTCTTCACTTTCAGCTCTATCTATTATATCAGATTTAATAGTAACAACCATTGTTCCCTGTCCGTAATTTCCAAGATAATAACCGCTTCCGTTGAACATTTCAACAGCAATCATACCTATTAAATGTAAATCATTCTCTACTGCATCAAATTTTCCAACAGTCAATAAATCAATATTTTTTTCTTCTCCGTATTGTTTCAACAAAAGAGCTTGTTTCATAACAGATTCGGCATAACCGCCCGCTTTATTCTCCCAAATCCAAAGCCAGGTTTCTGAAGAATGCGAAAATGAACCCAAAACCTGCATTGGAAAAGTAAGATCGTCTCCAAATGTTATTTCTTCTCTATCCATATCGACATTCCACGAAAGTCCACCGGTTACCTCATAAAGATTTCTTTGTTTTTCTAAAGCAACAGCTCCAAATTTTTCTAAAAAATCATTTTCAGATGTAAAATGTTTACTGATGTTTTCCTGTTTAATAATTGCTTCTGTTTTTTCTTCGCTCTTTTTAAAGAGATTATTGAATATTCCCATTCTCTTATGGTTTTTTGGTTAAATAAAATTGATGTTTTGTATCGTCTTGAAATAGGTTTACAAATCTATTTGATAAATTCTCGATTCCTCTTCCCACGGATGATATCCCTGCCCAATGTAGTTAAAGCCAATTTTTTCATAGAATCCGATATGTTCCGTGCTCAGATATAAATTTTTAAATCCGGCTTCTTTAGAGTCTTGTTTGGCTTTTTCGATAAGTATTTTACTGTAATTGTTTCCTCTGTGTTTTTGTTCTATAAATATGGCACAAACCCAAGGATAAAGATCCATTCTGCTAATAAAATCATTTGTAATAAGTCCCGCGCAGCCAATAATTTCACCGTTATTTTCTAATAGATACCATTGTGGCAAAGAATCTTTGGCATTGATGCTGTGGCTAATACAATCTTCATAAATAACGGGTGCTATTTCAGACCAGCTGTTCTGAAAATACTGAATCATTTTATCTTTATATTCGGGGTTTTCTCTAACGGAGATTATTCTCATTTCTTTTATTTATTGTTGTTAAATACTTATTGTTTTTAGTATTCTTTTATTTACTATCTTCATCTTTTATGCCTTTAAGCAATGCATAGATTGCCATCGAATGTCCTTGGCCTAATTCAAAATCATTTTTAAGCCAGTTTACAATTTCTCCTGCTTTTACTTCAGGTTTAAGTTTTCCGTTTACTGTAAATCCTTTTTGTTCTGCTAAAGTTCTAAACTCAGCCGGACCATTTCCTGTTTTTTCTTTAATCGTTTTGAGATATCCTTGAAATGACATAGAATAAAAGTTAATTGGTTTATAGATGTACGAAAATACAAATTAAAAGATAATTAGCTTATTTGACTTTTTACATCTTTAATGTCTCAAAAATCGTACTTTTGTTTAGCAAACAATAAGAAACAATTTGTAATGTATCAAATCATTTTGAATGTATCGTACCTAACAAAATATGTTTTTTAACTATTGCCTATTATTACCCTTAATATTATCTTTGAATTATGAGCACACTTACAAAATCGAACCATATAGGGCGAAAAATCAGCCGAATTCGTGAACTTCGTGACATGAAACAAGAAGCTTTGGCACAAGCAATGGGAACCAACCAACAAGCTATATCTGCTCTTGAAAACAGCGAAAACATAAGCGATGAAAAACTTGTTGAAGTAGCAAAAGCTCTGGGAGTAAGTGTTGAAGCTCTTAAAAATTTTTCGGACGAAGCCGCAATTAATTTTTTTAATAATTTCTACGATAATAGTGGAAGTCATGGCACTAATTTCGGAACCAATAATACTTGTAATTTTAATCCACTCGATAAGTTAGTTGAAGCTTATGAAGAAAATAAAAAATTGTACGAACGTTTGGTTCAGGCTGAAAAAGAAAAAGTTGAGTTTTTAGAAAAAATAGTAAAGAGTAAATAATAGTTATTCTTTACATAATTAAAAAAGCCTGATAAACATATGTTTATTAGGCTTTTTGTTATTTGATATTACGTTTTCGCTGGCGTGGGTGTCCCGCTCGTGACTATTTTTGAAAATTTCAATTGATTTATATTGCTTTCACGACCGTGACACTGCATGAAGCGAGAAATAAAAATAAAGGATAATGATGATTATTTTAATAATTTAAACATGAAAAACGTATTAATAACTATTTTAAATTTAATAATTTTTAGAGCACCCGATAGTGCGTATTTGCAATCCGTGCCCGCAACAGTAAGACACAAAACAAATCATTACAACAAAAGTCGCACAAATTAATGTGCTTTTTTTATTTAAAAGAAAACAAACCAATCTTTGTGGGTACGGATTGCAAATCTGCGCTATCGTTGCGGAGCTAAATCTGTGCGATCGGGTATGTCATTTTTTAGTAAAATTAAAAATGAATTTAATAGCGTCCAGCTTTAGCTGGATGATAAAATTTAAACGCTGCAAAAAGGCTTTAGCCAAAAAATATCGATTTGGCTAAAGCCTTTTCGATCGGTCTTTTAATTCCCCTAGCTAAAGCCAGGGGCTATTAAAAATTTCTTTACGGTTAAAAAAATCTACAAAATGCGATAAACAGGATATTGCAAATGTGCCTTTTCATAATAAACAGAATGTTTGTAAATCCAGTTTAACTGCGCATCAGGATTTTTGGCAAATTCGGCATCGGTTTGTTTTTTAGCTTCAAGTTCGGCTTTTAGAGTTGGGGCTTCTTTAAGGAGTTTTGCTGCTGTGTCTTCAAAAATATATTCAGAGTAATGTTCTTTTTGTTGTAAAATTGGGTCGAAGAAATTCCAATTAAAGAACGAATCAACACCTTCGGGTTCAAAAGCTTCTACGAGATATTTTACGCCTTTTTGGTTTGTTGAAACCAAGTAATCTCCTTTGGCGAAAGCCTGTTTTATAACTTTAGCATTTATGGTTGTGTTGTAATGCAAATAATGACCTTCGTAAGCATTTGGAACCGTTTTAAAATCGGCAATTTTGTAACTTTCAACTTCGATAATCGTATCGTTTTTAAGCTGAGAATACGAGATATTGTTATTCTTCAAGAGATCAATAATATTCCAATATCCACGCGGAATTATATAAGCCGTAGGAATCACAACTTCTTTCACGGATTTGAATTCTTTTATATACGGAACATCTTTTTTATACGGTTTACTTTTATCATAATACAAACGATTTCCTGTTGTAGCTTCGCTTTTTTTGTAACCTGCTTCATATCCTAAAAACGAAAATGTGGTAGCTTTTGTGCTGTCTAATTCCCATTTTAAAGTGTATGATTTTTTGGGCTGATATTGCTCTAAATTCTTAACCCGTAAATCTTTTATCTTTTGGTAATTGGCATCGGTAAAATCCAAAGTCGATTTGGTGTATTCGTACGTCATTTTTACACGTTCGGCATATTTTTTCAGCATGTGTGTTTCAACCACAAAACCAATTGTATTAAACAACGAAGTGTAACCTGTTGTATAACGCGGACTATCTACAAACTGCCCGAAACCTTTGTCTGGAGTATCTTTAAAAGAATCTACATAAGGCGTTGTTTCGATTTTCTTTTTTTGAAGATCTTTTACTAAAGCTGGCATCATTTCGGTATTCATAAAATCGCCCAAAACGGTTCCTAATTTATTATGTTGTGTCATAATATAAGTTAGTTTGTATTGATAATCAGATCCGTTGCTTACGTGATTATCGATAAAAACATCAGGATTTATTTTCTGGAAAATCTCAACAAAACTCTTTGTATTTCGAGTGTCAGATTTCATCAAATCTCGGTTTAAATCGTAGTTTCTTGCATTTCCTCTAAAACCATAAATCTCTGGCCCATCCTGATTGGCTCTTGTAGTTGAATTTCTATTTAAAGCGCCGCCAATATTATAAACCGGAATCGTGACCAAAACGGTGTTTTTTGGTGCTTTTAGTTTTCCAATTGCCAGATCTCTATAAAATTGCATTGTAGCGTCGATTCCGTCAGGTTCGCCGGCGTGAATGCCATTGTTGATAAAAAGAATGGCTTTGTTTTTAGTGATTTTATCAAAATCAAATTCCTTATCAGGATTATAAACCACCATATGCAAAGGTTCACCAGAATCTGTTAAACCCATTTCCTTAACGTGCATTGTTGCAAAATCATTTGCCAAAAGCTTATAATACGCAATAGTTTCTTGATAAGTAGCCGACTGATTTCCGTTTCCTTTTTCGAAAAATGTATCGTATTTTTTATTGTTTTGAGCGAAAATTGCGATTGTGAAAAGTAAAAAAGGAAATGTAAAAAGTTTCATGGTTTTGGTTTTAAAGCAAGAATCAAATATAATTAAATTTAGTTTGAAGTTTTTGTTTGCGGTTGAAATGAGATTGTATTGAGATTTAACCGCAAAGAGCGCAAAGGTTTTTTTACTCGTAAGGTTTTATAAAAACGCAAAGTTCGCAAGGCTTTGTGAATAAGCTTTGCGTACTTTGTGGTTAAATCTACGCCCAGTTTATTCATAATTCTATAGATATTTTGCAAGTTCAATTATGCCTTCTTCGAGTTGTTTTTCGGTTAAAGAGGCATAACCAAGTCTGAATCCAGATATGGGTTTATCAAAACTAAATTTCTCGGGAGTCATGATTTTTATTCCTTTTTGCAGTAATTTTTCTGCAATTTCAAATATATCAACCTTCGAGTTTGGAACAATCCAAAATGCCAAACCGCCTTCGGGTTTTATAAACTTGGTTTTGTCTTTGAGATATTGGTTGCAAATTGCTTCGAAGTAATCACGTTTGGCTTTGTAAATTAGGGTTGTTCGTTTAAGATGTCGTTTTATTTCGCCTTCATTAATAAGTTGCAAAACGGCTTCTTCCATAATATTATCGCCTTGTACATCAATCATTTTTCGATGCTTAGCAACCTTTAAAATAGTTTCGTGATTACTTACCAAATAACCAATTCGCAGTGCGGGTGCAACAATTTTACTTAAAGTACCAATGTAAACTGTATTTCGGGCGTTGCTATAACTCGAAATTGGTAAAATAGGTCTTTGTCCAAAATGAAATTCGTGATCGTAATCGTCCTCAATAATCGTAAAGCCATATTGATTGGATAATTCAATAAGTTTTAATCGTCGTTTAAGGCTCAACGTAACTGTTGTAGGAAATTGATGGTGCGGTGTTACATAAATGGCTTTTATGTTGTTGTATTTCTTTAAATAAGCCTCGACATCATCGACAATTAAACCATCTTTGTCAACATTTACCGGAAGTAATTTTGCACCTGAGTTTTCAAATGTTTCCCATGCAGGTTTGTAACCAGGATTTTCGACCATTACATAATCATCTTTTTCAAAAAGACAATTTGAAGTCAGATACATCGCCATTTGACTTCCTCGTGTAATGCAAATTTCATTTGGCGTAATGTTCATTCCGCGTTTAAAATTCAGCATTTGTACAATAGCTTTTCTAAATTCTAAATTTCCAAACTCAGTACTATATCCCATAATTTGCCAGCGCGATTTTCGGTTAAAAATCTGTCGGTATGCTCGTGCGAGCTCATTCATTGGAGCAATTCTGCTATCCGGAATACCATCATCAAAAATAATAAGCGGTTGTATTTCTTCGGTTTCTAGTCTTTGAGTTGGATTTTGTGTTGCTATTTTGGCTTCAAGAGGCAAAACATCGGCAACAAAAGTTCCTTTTCTTTCTATGGTAATCAGCCAGCCTTCGGCAATAAGTACATCAAGGGCTTCGATAACGGTGTTTCTGTTCACTTTTAAAAGTCCTGCAAGTTGCCTGCTTCCGGGCAAAGCATTCCCACTGTTTAAGTTTCCGGTTTTTATGGCTTCGATAACGGCGTCGGCAATTTGTAAATAAATCGCTTTGTCAGAACTGGTATTCAGTTGAATTTCTAATTGCCAAGGTCTTAACATCTGGTCTAGTTGTTTAAATTAAAACTGTGTTAGTTTGGTAGTCCAAAGTTAAGATAATTTTGCGAAGCAATAATGCAAA
>Ga0302173_10001922_pt1 | contig 10244 bp, 8 predicted proteins | sample I_Fen_N3_1_FD_198785 | JGI IMG/M metagenome (GOLD analysis project Ga0302173, IMG submission 198785) | Peat permafrost microbial communities from Stordalen Mire near Abisko, Sweden - I_Fen_N3_1 | ecosystem: Environmental > Terrestrial > Soil > Wetlands > Permafrost | place: Sweden: Abisko... | reverse complement strand
GAAAAGTACTGTCTATCAAATATATCCTAAATCATTTTATGATACAAACGGTGATGGAATCGGAGATTTAAACGGAGTAATAGAAAAATTAGATTATTTAAAAAATTTAGGTATAGATTATATATGGATTACTCCTTTTTATCCTTCACCTCAAGTAGATAATGGATATGATATTTCTGATTATCACAATATAGATCCAAGCTTTGGAACATTAGAAGATTTTGAAAAGTTAGTAGAAGAAGCAAAAGCAAGAAATATATATATAATGCTAGATATGGTTTTCAACCACACATCAACTGAACATAAATGGTTTAAAAAAGCATTAGATGGTCAAGAGAAATACAAAGATTTCTATATTTTTAAAGAAGCAACAAAGAATGAACCACCTACAAACTGGCAATCAAAATTTGGTGGGGCTACTTGGGAATACGTAGAAAAATTTGATGAATATTATTTGCATCTTTTTGATAGAACTCAAGCTGATTTGAATTGGGTAAATGAAGAAGTCAGAAAAGAGATTTATTCCATAGTTAATTATTGGATAGAAAAGGGTGTTAAGGGATTAAGATTTGATGTTATAAATTTAATATCAAAGCCAGAAAAATTTGAAAATGACCAAGATGGTGATGGAAGAAAATTTTATACAGATGGTCCAAAGGTACATGAATATCTTAAAGAACTTAATGAAAACACATATGGAAAATATGATGACATTATAACTGTTGGGGAAATGTCGTCAACTTCCCTTGAAAATTGTATAATGTATTCTGATCCAAAAGAAAAAGAGTTATCAATGGTATTTAATTTTCATCATTTAAAAGTTGATTACAAAAACCAAAGCAAATGGGAAATACAAGATTGTGACTTTGGTAATTTGAAAAGAATATTAAATGATTGGCAATTAGGAATGCAAGATGGAAATGGATGGAATGCTGTTTTTTGGTGTAATCATGATCAACCACGTATAGTTTCTAGATTTGGAAATGATAAAAAATATCATAAAGAGTCGGCTAAAATGCTAGCAACAATGATTCATCTTTTGAGAGGCACACCATATATATATCAAGGTGAAGAAATAGGAATGACAAATGCATATTTTACAGATATTAATCAATATGTAGATGTAGAGAGCTTAAACTATTTTAAAATATTAAAAGAACAAGGTATAAATGAAGCGGAAATATACAAGGTTTTACAAGAACGCTCAAGAGATAATTCTAGAACACCAATGCAATGGAATAGCTCCAAAAATGCGGGATTCAGTGAGGGAAAACCATGGTTAAGTGTAAATAGCAATTATACTGATATAAATGTAGAAAATAGCATTAACGATAAAAAGTCCATCTTTTATCACTATAAAAAGCTAATTTCATTAAGAAAGCAATATGATATTATAGCTTATGGTAACTATATACCTATGTTAGAAGATAATGATTTTGTATTTGCTTATAAAAGAGAATATATGAATGAATCTTTAATTGTAATAAATAATTTTTATGAAAAGGAAGTAGAGATTTATTTAGATATTGAGGATTTTGAAAAATATAAATGTATTATCACAAATTATGAGGAAAGAAGCTTAGAACCAAGATTTACTTTAAAGGCATTTGAATCTATAGCTTTTATAAAATAACTTTTAAATTTTAGCCTGCTACAAGGCCAATATACCTCTCCGTCTGACGCAAAATATACACATTAGAAAAGAGCAGCTATGCTGCAATGCGGAACTTTTCTACAATACGGAACTCTTCTGCATATAATAAATTTTCCTCGCATCTTTGACTTGTTATTTTCCCATATGGAGTCCGTTAAAAGGAAAAATTTTAGAATTATCAAAAGTATCAGATCAAACATTCAGTACAGGGTGCATGGGAGCTGGAATTGCTATTATTCCTGATGAAGGAAAAATATTTTCTCCTGTAAAAGGAAAAATAATTTCTATATTTCCTACTAAACATGCATTTTGCATTCAATGTGATGATGGCATGGAATTATTAATTCACATTGGAATTGATACAGTAATGCTAGACGGGAAAGGATTTAATTCATTAGTGAGCGATGGAGACGTAGTTGAAGTAGGTACACCATTATCAGAATTTGATTTAAATTTAATAAGTAGTAGTGGTTACGAAACAACAACATTAGTATTGATTATAAATAGTTCAACGTATTCTGAGATAATTTATAACAAAGAAAATAATATAGATGTTTCGAATTTATTATTAACAATTATAGAATAGATGTTAGCGCTTATCATAGAAAAACATGGAGAAATACAAATCTCTATGTTTTTACTTTTTTAGATTAATCACAACCATTTGGTTGTAATTTAAAATTGATAGGAAATTGCAATATAAAATTTTATTATTTATTTTTGTGTATATTTTTATTATTGTTACGCACAATAATATATGAAAGAGGTGGTTCTCATGGGCAATGATTTTAACAATAATATTTGGGGATTACTCCGAAAATGATTTTAAAGTCCCCATAGTAAACTTATCTTTCTGAAAGAAATAAAGCTAGGGTTTAATAAATATTAATCCCTGGCTTTATTTTTAATGTAAAAGATTATAGAAAAATATCCAAGAGCGTTTATATTAGTTATTAAACCATGTAGGGAAATAAATTACTCATATGGTTTTGTTGTCGGGCATTTTTGATAGTGCCTTATACAAAGAACAACCTTAGCAAAAGTAATATTTCAGTTTTACAAATATAAATTAAGCAATTATTAAGAAAACTGTTATATAATTAGAATAAATTAAAAAAATTATAGAAGATATTGTAGAGAATTATCAAAAATTTTATAATTACTATGTAAGGGGAGAATTAATAATAAAAGTTCTATTGGTTGAAGATAATATAGATACCCACAACATAATTTATACTTATGCTTGGTATTATATTTATCATTTACCATGCTTAAGTGTATATATAAAACTAGAAATCAATGACACTCTTTTGTGTAGTGTTACATTAGAGTATTTGGCTGTAGGTATTTCTTCATTAGAAGTTGTTCCATTTTTGCTTGTCCTGAGCTTCTCTCAGGAACATGCAGAAATGGTGCAACTTCTGATGATAGAAATCCACAGCTAAATACTCAGTAACCGGAACAACAGAGTGTCATTGATTTCGGCGAGTAATACACATAAGTATGATTTCCACTGTGGGTATCTACATTATGCTAGTATTTCTAATATTTCTATTGTATATGTTTCTTCAGGAGCATTAACATCAACTATATCGCCAGCTTTTGCACCTGATAAAGCTTTTCCTAAATCTGATTCTATACTTATACGCATATTTTCAGGGTCTAAATCCATAGTAGTTACTAATGTTACAATAGCCTCATATTCATCCTCTATAAATTTAATTCTAGCTTTACTGTTAATTCCAAGTATTGATTTATCTACATTTGTATCATCTAGTACTGTAGCTGTTGAAATCATAGTTAATAAATATTGAATTCTATTATCATTTTCTCTATAGTTTGCACAAGCTTCTTTATATTCTGCATTTTCTGACCTATCACCATGTGCAGCAGCCACTAATTTTTCCTTGGCTATTTCAGCTCTTTTTACAGTCAATCTATATTCTAATTCTTCTTTCAAATTTTTCATATTTTCTTCTGTTAGTGTATTATTCATAAAAATGTAACCTCCAATGAAATATATTATATTACTATTATATAATATATAGAAAAAAATGAAAGTTACTTAATGCAATTTTTAAAAATTATACTTATGTAAAAGTTATTAAAAGCTAGTTGTCTTGGTCAAAGATATATTTTCTACTTTGTATAGTTTTGTTTTGCTTCATGAGATTAACATCAATATGTTTGCCATTTGCAAGTATTTTAAGATACAAATAGTCAATAACAGTAAGTTGTGAAATGTAGGATGAAAGTTTTTCAACTACTGTTTTAGGATTTATAGGGTAAGTATATATAAATTCATTAACTATTTTTGCAAAAGGAGAGTTTGGATTACTAGATAAACCTACTATAGGTACAGTGTTTTCTTTTAAGCTATCTACCAAAGTAATAATATCTTTATTCATACCAGAATTACTAAATACTATAGCTAGATCATCACAATTTAATTGAGATGTTAGTTTTAATTGCATATGATAGTCGCTATTAAAATTACAAAACAAACCAGTATCAACAAATTTATTATATGCATTTAGAGCCAATTCTCCAGATGAACCTAATCCAAAAAAGGCTATTCTTTTTGAAGACAATATAGTTTTAACAACTTTATCCAATATAGCAATGTTCATATTTGAAGATGTCTCCTCAAGATTACTTGTATATGAATCGATTATATATTTATATGAATTTGAAGAATTATTATTATCTTTTGTACTTGTAGCTGATGTTTTTGTAACTTCACTAGCTAGTGATACTTTGAAATATTGATAACCTTCGTAACCAAGTTTTTTTACAAATCTAAATACGGTTGCCTCAGATATGCTAAGCTCTGTCGCAAAATCATCAATTGTATAATATAACACCTTTTTTGGATTCTTTAAAATAAAATCGGCAACAATACGTTCCTTTGAACTAAAAGTATCATATCGATTACTAATTTCTGATAAACAACTATTTTGCACTTCAACACAGCTCCATTCTATTAGTTTAAAAAATAGTATTTCATAGATACTATATTATAACAACTAGTTTATTATATCATAAATAAACGGTGAAAAAAAAGTTTATGAAATAAAATTTCATATATTGAAATTTTATTTCGTATATGGTATAGTCTTAATTAAGATAGTGAATAATATATTTACCGGCCGGAAATGATTGATGTCATTATTGTAAACATTTAAAATCAAATTAATTTTAGGAGGCACAATTATGAATGGATTTATTTTGTTCTTAGAAGAAAAAGCAATGCCTATTGCTGGCAAGATTGCGGCTCAAAGACACATTAGGGCGTTACGTGATGGTTTAGCAATAACAATGCCATTAATAATAATAGGTTCTATATTTATGATTTTAGCAAACTTTCCTGTAACTGGCTATGCAGACTTTGTAAACGGTATATTCGGGGCTGGATTTACTGCTAAACTTTTATATCCTATTCGTGTAACTTTTGATATCGTTGCCATACTTGCAGTTATTTCTATTTCATATCAATTAGCAAAAGATAAAGAAGTAGACGGATTATCCGCAGGAGCACTGTCACTTGCAGCATTCTTAATATTAATTCCTGTACAAACTATAAATGTAACATTAGAAAATGGAGACAAGTTAAATTTAGGTCGAGTTTTGCCAACAGCTAATATATCGGCAGGGGGATTAATAGTTGCTATACTAACAGCAATTATAGCAACAGAAATATTTATATATGTAGTAAAAAAGAATTGGGTAGTTAAAATGCCTGAATCAGTACCGCCAGCAGTTGCTAAGTCCTTTACAGCAATAGTACCTGGACTTATTATAATAGTTGTATTTTTCTTAATCCGATTGGGATTTGAGAGTACTTCTTACCAAACGGTATTTACATTTATCACTAAATTTGTAGGATCGCCATTAGCGTTAGTGGGATTATCTTTTGGTGGTATGTTTGCAACCGTTTCACTTTATAGTTTCTTCTGGACATTAGGTATACATGGAACACGTGTAGTTTTTGGAGTAATGGATTCTATATTACTACCAGCAATGGATCAAAATCGTGCCGCACTAGAAGCAGGGCATCAATTACCTAATATAGTAACATTACAATTTTATGATAACTTTGTTAATAGTGTAGGTGGATGTGGTGCAACTATAGGATTAATTATATGTATATTATTAATTGCAAAATCAAAACAAACAAAGGCAATAGGAAGATTGGCTCTTGCACCAGCTATATTTAATATTTCAGAACCAATAATATTTGGTATTCCAATAGTTATGAATCCAATAATGATGATTCCATTTATTTTGGCACCTCTTGCTATAGGATCAATGACTTATATAGCAATGGCTACAGGCTTAGTTAATTATCCAGCCGGAATAGCAGTACCATGGACAGTACCTTCATTTTTCTCAGGATTCTTAGCTACTAATGGTGATTGGAGAGCTATAATTTTACAAGGAGCAAATATATTAGTTTCTGCATTGATTTATTGGCCATTCTTAAAAGCTTGGGATAATACGTTGCTGCAAAGAGAAAAAGAAAATCCAGAACTTATGGATTAATTATATAAAAGCGCTATAGAAAGGAGAATTTTTATTATGGAAGATTTAGAACAAAAATCATTTATGTTGATAGTTCATAGTGGAGATGGAAGAAGTTATGCATTTGAGGCCATAAGAGCGGCTAAAGTAGCAGATTTTCAAAAAGCAGAAGAATTAATAAAAAAATCAAGCAATGAATTTGAACAAGCACATCATATTCAAACAGAACTTCTTCAGATGGAAGCTGGAGGAAATGAAAAGGTAATTAACTTATTATTAATTCATGCACAGGATCATCTAATGACAGGAATGACAGTAAAACAATTAGCAGAGGAAATTATAGATATAAGAAAAGATATGCAATACAATAAGAAATAAAAAATTGATGTGTAAAATAAGCACATTTTACACATCAGATTCTAACCGTAGTTAGTTAAATAATTAATTGTGATAAATAATTATAGCATAAAAATATTATGAATTAAAGCAAATAATACACTTATTGGAGGTTTAATATGACATCAAAGAAAAAATCAATACAAATACCAAAAGACTTTATACTTGGGGCATCAGCGTCTGCTTGGCAAACAGAAGGATGGACAGGGAAGAAAGAGGGACAGGATTCTTATATGGATTTCTGGTATAAATCTACACCAGAATTATGGCACAATGGATATGGACCAACTCTTGCTACCGACTTTTATAACAGATATAAAGAAGATGCAAAACTCATGAAAGCGGTAGGGCTACAAAACTATAGAACTTCTATTGATTGGTCTAGATTTATTAAGGATTATGAAACAGCTGAAGTAGATGAAGATGCAGTAGAATACTATGGAAATGTTATAGACGAAATTATAAAAAATGGTGTAGAGCCGATGATATGTTTAGAACATTATGAATTACCAGCAGTACTATTTGAAAAGTATGGTGGCTGGGGATCAAAGCATGTAGTAGAATTATTTGTTAAATATGCAGAAAAGGTTTTTGAGGCTTTTGGACATAAAGTTAAATATTGGTTTACATTTAATGAGCCTATTGTTGTCCAAACTAGAGTATATTTAGATGCTATAAGATTTCCATTTAAACAGGATACAAAGACTTGGGCACAGTGGAACTATAATAAGGTTCTTGCAACGGCGAAAGTAGTAAGTGTATTTAGAAAAGGTGCTTATGGTAAAGAAATAGGAGCTAAAATAGGAGTAATATTGAACCCAGAAGTAACATATCCAAGGTCTTCAGCAGCTCATGATGTTAAGGCAGCTGAAATGTACGACCTTTTCTTTAATAAAAGTTATTTAGATCCAAGTGTTAAGGGGGAAATTCCTAAAGAATTATTTGATGTTTTAAGAAAACATGATTGCTTATTTGATTATAATGAGAATGAACTTAAAATTATTAAGGAAAATACAGTAGATAACTTGGGATTAAATCTTTATTTTCCACATAGGGTAAAGGCTAGAACATCGGGATGGAATCCAGAAGTTCCTTTCCATCCATCATATTATTATGATATGTTCGAGTTGCAAGGAAGAAAAATGAATCCACATAGGGGATGGGAAATATATCCTAAAATAATGTATGATATGGCAATGAGAATTAAGAATGAGTATGGAAATATAGAATGGTTAATTGCTGAAAATGGAATGGGTGTTGAAGGTGAATATAAATATAAAAATGAAGAAGGCATAATTCAAGATGACTATAGAATTGAATTTATATCAGAACATTTGAAATGGCTGCTAAAAGCAGTAGAAGAAGGAGCTAACTGCATAGGATATATGCTTTGGGCATTTACAGATAACGTATCTCCACAGAATGCTTTTAAAAATAGATATGGATTAGTTGAAATAAATCTAGAAGATAATAGAAACAGAACTATTAAAAAGTCTGGATATTGGTTTAAAGAAGTAGCTACTAATAGAGTATTAGAGATAGAAGAGGATGAAATAGTTTATAAATAACTAAGGAAAATGTAAATGAAAAATATAAAATTATTATATGAGGTGAAATTAAATGAAAATCTTATTAGTGTGTTCAGCAGGTATGTCAACAAGTCTATTGGTTTTAAAGATGGAAAAAGCTGCAAAAGAAAAAGGTATAGAAGCTGAAATTTGGGCTGTTGGTACAGATGCAGCGGATAATAATATGCAAAAAGCAGACGTGGTACTTTTAGGTCCTCAAATTCGTTTTCAACTTCCAGAGATGAAGATAAAAGGAGAAAAATATAAAATTCCAGTTGAAGCTATTCCTTCAGTGGATTATGGAATGTGTAATGGACCAAAGGTATTAACTTTTGCAATTAATTTGATTAACAATAATAAATAAATAAATAAATAAATAAATAAATAAATGAATAAAGACATAAAGAGCTCTCACTTTAATTTTAAGGTGAGGGCTCTTTAGCGATTACTTATATAAATTTAACTGTAAGAAAGTTTAAATAAATATAAAAATATAAAAAGTAAATAATATAGGTATTAGCTGATAAGACCAGCTAAAGAAGTACAAACGTCAGATGGTAATAAACTTACTGTAACAGCATTGGTTAAAGATGGCAAAAATGCAGGTTTAGTAATAGCAGCAGAGAAATCTAGTGCGATAACAACTGTTCAAGTAGATACATCAGCAGGAGAAGTTAAAGCAGTTTATAAATTTGTACCATTACTAAATAAATATATCGAAATAATAAATACTGTTGTAATAGATAAAAATACAATAACTTTACCAACACAGGCAAATGCAACTTATGTAGCAGCAGCAGATAAATTAGCAACAAGTAATGTAATTTCAGAAGGTTGGGCAAAGGTAGATAATAGCTGGTATATGGTAGATAAGACAGGAAATCCATTAACTGGTTGGCAAAAAGACAGTACAGGCTGGGTTTACTTATCACTAACAAATGCAGCAATGCAAACTGGTTGGAAACAAGATGGCGCTAAGTGGTATCTACTAAATAATAATGGATACATGGCTACAGGTTGGGTGAAAACTGGGGATAAGTGGTATTATCTTAACTCAGATGGTGCTATGGCATCAAACACAACATTAGACGGATATATAATAGGAAGTGACGGAGCATTAGTATAAAGTGAAAGTTGATTCGGGTGGAGTTTGATCTCCATCTGAATTTAGGAAGAGGAGTTTCATCTATAGGGAGCGTGTTACGGATGCTAGCTATTGGATAAAACAACAAATATAGCAAGAGGGGGTTGTTACACAACTAAAATATTAGTGTGCAACAACCTCATTTTTATTTGAAAGAAAAATTCGAGTTAGAAGGATTCATAAATAATGCTATAGATATGATATAATTGTAAATATAGAATATTGAAGATAATATTGGTGATAAACTACAACCATTTATTTTGCACAACAATTCATAACTTAAAATACATTAAAGGAGTAATTATGGAAATTAAAGAATTGATGAATAAACAAAAAGAGTATTTTCAAAAAGGAAAACAATTAGATATAAATTTTAGAAAAGAGAATTTAATAAAGCTTAAAAAAATAATAAAAGATAATGAACAAGATATAACAAATGCTTTAAAAAAAGATTTGAATAAATCTGAATTTGAAAGTTATCTTAGTGAAATTGCTATGGTGTATGAAGAAATAAATATACACTTAAAAAATATTGAAAAATGGAGTAAAAGAAGAAGAGTTAAAAGCTCATTTATGTTTTTCCCAAGTAAAAACTATATTGAAAAAGAGCCTTATGGTACGGTTTTAATAATAGGGCCTTTTAATTATCCTTTTCAATTATCGATTCTTCCATTAATAGGAGCTATAGCTGCAGGAAATACTGCAATTATTAAGCCTTCAGAGAATACCGTAAATACATCAAGATTGGTAGAAAAGATAATAAATGAAAATTTTGATGAAGAATATATAAAAGTAGTTGGTGCAAATGAGGGAAAAGAATGTGTTGAAGAATTATTAGAACAAGACTTTAATTATATATTTTTTACTGGGAGTATTAAAGTTGGTAAAATAATAATGGAGAAAGCTTCAAAAAGACTTATTCCTGTAACTTTAGAATTAGGAGGAAAAAGTCCTTGTATTA
>Ga0302173_10001921_pt1 | contig 10244 bp, 9 predicted proteins | sample I_Fen_N3_1_FD_198785 | JGI IMG/M metagenome (GOLD analysis project Ga0302173, IMG submission 198785) | Peat permafrost microbial communities from Stordalen Mire near Abisko, Sweden - I_Fen_N3_1 | ecosystem: Environmental > Terrestrial > Soil > Wetlands > Permafrost | place: Sweden: Abisko... | reverse complement strand
AACCGATATGATGAAATAATTAAGAAGGAGGAAAAAGTATGGAAATTATATTAAAAGAAGATGTAACTAACTTAGGTTACAAAGGCGATATCGTTAAAGTAAAAGATGGTTACGGACGTAACTTTCTGATTCCAACAAAAAAAGCCATCATAGCTACTGAATCGGCAAAAAAAATGTTGGCTGAAGATTTGAAACAACGTGCTCACAAATTAGAACGTCTAAAAAACGATGCTATCGAATTAGCTGAAAAAGTAAAAGATATTACATTGACAGTAGGTGCAAAAACAAGCACTACAGGCAAAATCTTTGGCGCTGTTGGTCCTATCCAATTGGCTGATGCATTCGAAAAAGCTGGTTTCACAGTTGATCGTAAAGTAATTGTCATTAAAGATGCTGTAAAAGAAATTGGTTCTTACAAAGCTACTTTAAAACTACACAAAGAAGTAAACGTAGAAGTTGCTTTTGAAGTTGTAGCAGAATAATTTCGCAATTCAAAAACTGAAAAGACCGATACGCAAATTTGCATATCGGTCTTTTTTTTATAATCTTCAGATGATTCTCAGCTGATTTTCTTCAAAATCAGATTATCGAATGAAAATTTACCGCTACCTCCAATCAGCAAAGCGATTGCCAGACCAACTACCAGAATAAAATACTCTATTCCTTCACCTTTTTGCTGTCCAAACCAGTTCATAAAGAATCCGTTATTGATATGTCCACCAAGGAAGGCAGCTCCAGCCATAGTTAAACCAACTGAGAAAGCCATAAAACGAGTTCCTAAACCTAAAATAATTCCTATAGCACCTACAAATTCGGCAAGTATAACAAGTACGCCAATCAGATAAGGCATTCCCATCGATTGAAAAGCTCCTATTGTTCCGGAGAATCCGTATCCTCCAAAAAGACCTAGTGCTTTTTGCATACCATGAGGTAAAATTACTACACCTACTGCCAAACGCGATATCAATAAAGACCATGATTGTTGGTCTGTAGCTAAAAATTGTTTAATTGTTTTCATAATGTTTTTGTGTTAGATCTGTTATTTTAAGTTTAAAGACCTGATTTTTATATATTTATTTATATGAGTTTTACTTATTCAATGTCACTTCATTGGAACCTCCATTATCAGGAGTTTTGATAAACCTTCCGAGGATATCTCTATCGAAGCAGTTTCACTTACTCCCAATCCATCACGTTTGCTCAGTTTCTGACCAGCAACTATAACTTCTCCTTCAATCACAAAGAAATAAACCCCATTATTTTTATCATTCAATTCATATTTTCCTTCCCAACCTTCGGATAAATCACCAAAGTGAAACCAAGCATTCTGATGTATCCACACTCCCTGGTCGTTGGGGTTCGGCGAAAGTATCTGGTACAACTCATCAGGCTTTTCAACTCCGGCTAGCGAAATCTGATCATAGCGCGGAGTTACATTTCTTTTATTAGGGATCACCCAGATTTGCAATAGCTGTAATTCCTGATCTTTATTTCGGTTGAACTCACTGTGAAAAATTCCGGTTCCGGCACTCATCACCTGAATTTCACCGGCAGCTATTTCACCGTGATTACCCATGCTATCTTTGTGCTCTACAGCCCCGATTAATGGAATAGTAATAATTTCCATATTATCGTGTGGATGCGTTCCAAATCCTTCTCCACTAGCAATCCAATCATCGTTCAATACCCTTAGAGCACCGAAATTAACGCGTTCGGGATTGTAATAATTAGCAAAACTGAAAGTGTGGTGAGTATCAAGCCAGCCATGATTGGCATGACCGCGTGTGTCTGATTTATGCAAAATTGTTTTCATAATTGTGTCGTTTTTGAGTTTAAGAATATGTTCTTATTTGATACGACAAAGGTACGGCGACAAAATACAGAAGGAGGTAATGAAATCAGGCGAATGATTGCAAAAATCAGGACTGACGTGCCGAAACACGAAATTCGGATGGAGTTTGACCGGTAATTTTCTTAAAAAAATTATTAAAATGAGCAGCTTCATCAAACCCAAGCTCGTAAGCCAACTCTTTGTTACTAATATTGCTAAACAGCAAGGAACGTTTAGCTTCAGTTATTAATTTACTCTGTATATGATCCTTAGCCGATTTCCCGGTTAAGTTTTTCACCGTTTTATTCAGATAGTCACTCGTAACTGATAAATCATCGGCATAATCCGACACCATATGGGCTACAGCGTATTTATGATTCAGCTGTTGTTTGAAAGTACGTAGTATGTGGTTACTGGTTTCTACCAACTGCGGATTATTACTCTTGCGCAGGCTACAATGATTATTACTCTGTATAAGAAATACCTTGACTAATGAGCCCACAGCCTCCTGAGTGTAAGTTTGTAATGATTGAGAAAAGTGATCCATTTGAATCAACAAATTAATATAAACCGGCAAGTCAGTCTCATTAATCGGCAGAGGTGGAGATTGTCCGTAATTGTTGAACAAATAAATGTCATTAATCAGCTTGTCAGGAATAGAATTGGCAATAAGAAATTCTTCAGTAAATGTAACAACCCATCCCTGAGGTTCGCTGGTAAATTCAATTTGATGCATTTGACCGGGCAGAATAAAAAAAATAGAACGATCTTCTATAGCAAACTCGGTAAAATCTATATAATGACAGCCGGCGCCTTTTTCTATGAAAATAATGGTATAGTAATCATGTCTGTGCGGGCTGTCAGCCTCTCCGTTAGCATTTCGATAAACAACGTCAAGCTTTTTCAGCGCAAAGCCGGCATATCCCTGCGATGCCTCAGTAAACGAATATGTTTTTATGTCTTTATGCAGCAAATTCATATTACACCAATAGGTAACCTAATAATTTAAGAACACCGCAAAGGTAATCATTGTTTAATAGAAACAAAAAAAGCAGAACAACTTCCTTCCAAAAAAGGCTTTGTTCTACTTTTTACAATATATAAAGGATGTTGATTACTTTCTACCCCAAAATTTCTTTGAAACTACAGGTTTCGCAGGAGCTTCGTTTCTCACAGGAGCAGCTATTACTTTTCTGGGTTCAGCTGCACTGTCGGTAGCAGCTTTGCTTATCGGCGCTCTGTTGTGAGTAATTTTGGGTTTATTTGGGTTCGGCTGACGGACATTCTGATTTGGTTTTGATTTCGACTTGGATTTACCAACTACGGGCATGTTTTCAGCCGGAAACGGATGGTCATTAATTACCGGAATCTGAATAGAAATAAGCTTTTGAATATCCCGCAGGTATTCATGCTCTTCAGCATCGCAAAACGACACAGCCTTTCCATTCAACCCTGCTCTACCTGTTCGTCCTATACGGTGAACATACGTTTCGGGGATATTCGGGATTTCATAATTAATAACAAGATTCAAATCATCAATATCAATACCACGTGCAGCGATATCGGTTGCTACCAAAACACGCGTTGTTCTGTCTTTAAAATTTCGCAAAGCATTCTGACGTGCATTTTGAGACTTATTGCCATGAATTGCTTCTGCTTTAATTTTGGCTTTCGTGAGCAGGCGTTGCACCTTATCCGCACCATGCTTGGTACGCGTAAACACCAAAGCAGTTTTAATTGATTTATCCTGTAACAAATGTATCAATAAATCCTTTTTGTTGACCGCATCCACAAAATACATTTCCTGTTGAATAGTTTCGGCAGTGGTCGAAACCGGAGTAACAGCCACTTCTTCGGGATTCGTAAGGATTGAACCGGCCAGCACGCGTATCGATTCGGGCATTGTAGCCGAAAAGAAAAGCGATTGACGTTTAGCAGGAATAATCTTAATCAGTTTTTTTACATCATGTATGAATCCCATATCGAGCATACGGTCGGCTTCATCCAATACAAAGATAGAAAGCTCATTCAACTTCACATATCCCTGTGTTTGTAAATCAAGCAAACGACCCGGCGTAGCTATAAGTATGTCAACACCCATTTTAAGTGCGCCAACTTGGGCTCCTTGCGGTACACCACCAAAGATAACAGTATGTCGTAAATTCATAAACCTACCGTAGGCTGCAAAGCTTTCGCCAATCTGTATAGCAAGTTCGCGAGTAGGAGTTACAATCAATGCTTTGATTTTACGTGGAGCTCTTTCGGTTCCTTTATTTAATTGCAAAAGCTGCAGAATAGGAATAGCAAAAGCAGCTGTTTTACCTGTGCCTGTCTGAGCACAGCCTAATAAATCATGTCCTTTAAGTACAATTGGAATTGAAATTTCCTGAATAGGTGTAGGTTGAGTATAACCTTCGTGAGAGAGAGCGTTTAAGATCGGCTCTATAAGATCTAATTTATCAAATGTCATAAAATAATAGCGTATTCGTTCTCTTTCACAAACTTTTCATTATATCCCGACGAAATACGATTTTGTGCAAAGATACGGAAAATAAACGAGGGAATCAAAAAAGACACATTGATAGCCCTTTCCAGACGCTTCTATTTGCATACACATGTTCATTTTCAATTATTCATTAAATTAATCTCTGAAGTCTGTTTCCGTGCACACGACAACTGCATTTGTGCAAAATTTAAAGTTTTTTAAGCATAAAAATTGATATAATAAGGATGCTGACCAATATAAATCCTTATTTTTGTAGCGTTGAAAACAAAATTGGAATTTAGAAAAGCTACTATCATAGCATTATTTATCAGTTTGTAATTTACAATTTTCAGCTTCCATTTCACTTGAAATGGAAAAACAATAAAAACCTCGAATCACTTGAAATCTGATCACCCACATAAAATCTCCATAGGGAGAGGTACATTTGCATCCCCGTAAATGCAGCTCCCTAAATTGACTCTTCTGTAGGAAATAATAGAAAATATTATTTCTCCAACAAATCAGCCAAACACATCCGATAATTTTACCACGGGTAAAAGGCATATTCATCATATGCTTCCTATCCAGCAAAAATCAGGTCTTTAAATGTATAGAAAAAAAGTTGCATGAGAGCTTTCTCTATCAACAAAAATACTATCAGTTAACAAAATTGTCGGATAAACATAATGAGTTCATCTTTAGAAAAGCTTATTATTTACATAATTACGTTTCAATTTTCCATTTCGATATAGACTAAATTAAAATCATAGAATAATCAAAATTATAAAAGGAGGAAAATAATGAGTAATGCTGATACCGTTTCAACGGATATTTTAATTATTGGAGGCGGACCTTCCGGTTTGGCAACTTCCATTCATTTAGCAGACATCTTAAAGCAGAATGGCTCAACGCACAGAATTTTACTTATAGAAAAAGGAAGTTCTATCGGAAGCCATATTCTATCGGGTGCTGTAATTAAACCGGAAGTTTTCAAGCAATTACTGCCGGATGTAGAATTCTCCGACATCCCGTTTAATGCCAAAGTAATAAAGGATTCAACGGTATTATTAAGCGAAAATGGTGCGTTTACACTGCCGGTACATGTGCCTTACATGAACAACGCAGGGAACTATACCGCTTCATTAGGACAGATTTGTCGGTTTCTGGCACAAAAAGCCGAAGAAAAAGGTGTTGAAATTTATACCGGATTTGCAGTTGATGAAATTTTGTACGAGAATGGAAAAGTAATCGGTGCCAAAACCATTGATACCGGAGTGGATCATCATGGTAACAAGCAGGAAAATTTTCAGGCAGGAACGCGTATTGAAGCAAAACTCACCATATTTGCCGAAGGCACACGTGGCAGTCTGGCCAAAAAGCTGATACAGCAATATGATTTAGAGAAAGATAAAAACTGCCAGATATATTCGTTAGGAATTAAAGAACTTTGGAGCGTGCCCGAAGGAAACATCAAACCCGGTGAGGTATATCACACTATGGGCTACCCGTTGAATCTGAAAGAATTCGGAGGTGGATTTGTGTACGGATTAAATGACAACAAAGTAGCAGTAGGATTAGTCATCGGACTCGAATACGAAGATCCTACTTTCGATGCTCACAGTGCTTTTCAAGTATGGAAAACAAATCCGTTCATAGCTAAATTTCTGAAAGGTGGAAAACTGGTGGAATACGGTGCAAAAACATTGCCCGAAGGCGGTTATTACTCTATTCCTAAATTATACACTGACAATGCTTTAATTGTAGGTGACAGCGCCGGATTGGTGGCCATGCCTGCTTTAAAAGGAGTACATTTAGCCATAACCTCCGGTATGCTGGCGGCTAAAACTGCAGCGGATGCTTTGATAAAAAATGATTTTTCCGAAAAAACACTTTCTGCCTACGAAGCATCCATTAAAGAAAGTGTAATTTATAAAGATTTATATCCTGTTCGGAACTTCAGACAAGGATTTTCAAAAGGATTAATCGCAGGTGCATTCCATTTCGGAACACAACTGATAACCGGAGGAGCCGGCTTCAGTGGTCAAATGAAAAGCCATCCGGATAAAGACGCAACCAAAACGCTCGCCGAATTTAAAGGTAAGCCATTCAAAGAAAGATTTAAAGGAAAACTTGAATTTGATAAAGTATTGACATTTGATAAAGTTACAGATGTCTATTTCTCAGGAGTTAATCACGATGAACAACAAGTTCCGCACGTGAAGGTAAACAACCCCGAGTCATTTAACGCCATCAACATAAAACAGTACGGTGCTCCGTGCCAGTTCTTCTGCTCATCCGAAGTGTATGAACTTCATACGGACAAAAACGGACATCAGGAGTTACGCATACATGCCGAAAACTGTATGCACTGTAAAACCTGCGACATAAAAACTCCCGGTGATGGCATTACCTGGTCGGTACCCAATGGCGGTAATGGTCCTGATTTTCAAAACATGTGATTAATTCATAATTATTAATTCATAATTCATAATTAAAGAAATGGCTCTTACAATTATAAGTTTAATAAAACAAGTTCCACTCGCCACAGAAATGCGAATGGGAGAAGATGGCTTAATGGATAGAACGAAAGCAAAATCGATCATTAACATCGATTGTCAGTTTGGTCTTGAAGCCGGATTACAACTCAAAAAACAATATCCTGATGCAAGGCTTATTGCCTGCTCTATGGGACCGGGTTCGTTCGAAGTAGCTTTGCGCACCGCCATCTCGATGGGTTACGACGATGCATATCTGCTTTCCGACCGTAAACTCGGAGGTAGTGATACCTATGCTACCGGACTGGCTATATCAACTATGTTGAAACACCTCGGCTTTTCGAAAGACTCTAAAGAACCATTTATAATTCTGGCAGGTCGTCAGACAAGCGATGGCGATACGGCACACGTTCCCTCACAGGTGGCAGAATCTTTAGGCATTCCACAGGCAACATTTGTGGAAACCGTTAAAGCAGACGGAGAAGGCAATGTCATCGCTAAGCGTATTATCGAAGGTGGATATCAGATGATGAAGCTACCAATGCCGTGTACCATTTCATTGACTCCAACGGGCATTCCTCCCCGCAAACCATCACTGACCGGAGCTATTAAAGCACGTAACGCCAAAATCACAGTTTTCGGCATTGATGATATCGGGCTGGGAACAGAAAAAATCGGATTGAGCGGATCACCTACCATCGTTGCCGGTGTAGTAAATATCGTGAGCGAACGTGCTCCTATTATCATGTCGCAGGGAAGCAATGAGACTGCATTAGTTGACAGTTTAATAGCCAATTACAATAAAGGAGCTAATATACTGGAGAAAAAAGAAGCCGCTGAAAAGAAAGTTTCGGAGAAACCTGAATTTCCATTCTACGATAACCGCAACGGTGCTAAAGGTATTATTACATGGGCAGAATTGGCAAACGGAAAAATTGCACGTCCATCGCTGGAGCTGCTAACTCCCGCACGCCATTTAGCTGATCAGTTAGGTGAAGATACCAAAATAATGACCCTGCTGATTGGAAAAAATGTAAAAGATCAGGCTCAGATTCTGTTCGATCATGGTTCTGACGAAGTTATTATTGTAGAAGACGATAAACTCGAAGAATATCTGGTGCTACCTTTTTCCAGCATTTTTGAACAGGTAATAAAAGAAAGAAATCCCGAGATTGCCCTTTTTGCAGCTACGACATCGGGTAGAGAACTTGCGCCCCGTATCGGGATGAAAACCGGTAGCGGTGTAACAGCAGATTGTACCGGGCTGGAAATAGGAGAATACGTAAACCGCAAAGAAAAGGTTATCAATAAACCTATTTTGCACTCACGTCGTCCTACTTACGGTGAAAGCAAACTGGCAACCATACTTGGGTTTGTGTACCCACAAATTTCAACTGCACGTGCCGGAACCTTTGAAGTACCTGCCAAGGTGGAAGGAAGAACAGGAGTTATTTCAACTTTTGCCCCTAAGCTCACAAAAGATGAATTTAAGGTTGAGATACTGCAAACTGTCCGTGGTGAGGGTAACTCTGTAAACCTGTTCGATGCTGATGTCATTGTTTCAGGTGGACGCGGGACTACAAGTGACGGACTGGAATTGATCAAAAAACTAGCCGATGAACTCAAAGCACAAGGCGTGAAAGCCGAATGGGCATGTAGCCGTGTGGTGGTGGACGAAGGTTTCTCAGAATATGCCCGCCAGGTAGGTCAAACAGGTAAAACAGTACGTCCTAAATTGTATATCAGTGTTGGGATATCGGGTGCAATTCAGCATATTGCCGGAATGAAAGAATCCGAAAAAATTATTGCGATTGATCATAACCCCAAAGCATCGATATTCCATTTTGCCGACTTTGGTATTGTGGGCGAATATACCGATATTATACCGGAACTCACAGAACGTGTAAAGGCCGGATTTACCTTTGGAATAGAACCTGCAAAGAACTAATTCTGCACACAAATACAAGCAGGGCTTAATTGTTTATGCAAAAAATAAGAGGGAAAACCAATGGCTTTCCCTCTTATTATATCCGCATGTACCAAAATTACATATTCATCCTGTTGAGTTTTACGCTCCAGGCAACCCAGTCAACTACATTCGTAGCAAAATAAACTTGACGTAATGAGAGGAACAACGAACGAACATCTGTGATCGTAGAACCTAACAGTTGATTAACCGTAGTGCTTGTTCCATCATCGAAGGTTATTTGTAAATCCCTGTTATGACCTATTACGCTAAACTCTGTCGAATCATCTTTGCTACCCGAATCAATAATTTTCACCACAGCTTTCGTTTGCAGCACGCCTCCTAAATAAACTTTGGCGCTATCCAGACCATTGTTACCGTGCGTAGGAGTTCTTATAATCTGGACATTTCCGATTGTCAATGAATACTGTTTTTCGCGATGGCGACTGGCCGAATCTTTGATAGCTGTGAATTTCTCTTCAAACAACGTTGCACCGCCTTTGGAGATATTGTAAACCGATAAAATGGTATCACCGGTTGAATACTTCAATTTAGCATCATACCCATTAGCAAAGGTAAATGCCGATGCAAAATTCTGACCTTCTGATTTATTTCTTGACGATTGAACTGTTAGAGAACCTATACTGACATTTTTAACCGTAATGGTAGAAGCCAGATTATAGTTCCAGAGATAACGTCCGAACACATAATTATACTTCGAAACATCAATTACATAATCATTCACCAGAGTAGTATCGGCCGGAGCGTACAAAAGCAATAGTTTGGGATGTTTTATCTTTGCCTCGGGCATACGTACAATAAAATCAGAGCTGGTGCCGGTTTTTGCAAAGAAATTAAACAATAGCGGACTCCATTTTTTGTACTTGGCCGCTTTATAGTCATAAACACCGGCTATTTGAGCCAGCGTAATTGAATCCGTTGCAGGAGTTACAACTGTTGATGCTGTAACAGATGATTTTACCATACTAGGAGACGTAGCCAAATCGGAATTGGTCAATATGCCATAACCTGAAGAAGAGGTTATTGAGTTTACAGCTGTAGATAGTTCCTGCGCATTAGCAGTTATAGAGGTTTTCAAAGACTGATTACCTAATCCGTCCTGAGAGGTGCAACTCCATGTTATGAAACTAAATAAAGCTAGAGCTAAGTAAATACCTTTTGTTTTCATAATCTATTAATTGAGTGTTATTAAACTATTATTTTGTTTTTCATTTAAAACAGCAATTCACACACATTATTATAGTGCAATCATAGATTATAACAACTTTTACATCAAATGTATTTTAGCTCATTCAGCATTTTTAAAAGTTTAGTAACGGTATTCACAAGAATTAAACACTGGCTTTCCTGTTTTAATATTTTGTAAACCTACACGATATCATCATCTTCTTCATTTTCAATATGGCTTATTTCTTCCGGCTCTGCATGGATATAAACTTCGCTGCG
>Ga0302173_10001920_pt1 | contig 10246 bp, 7 predicted proteins | sample I_Fen_N3_1_FD_198785 | JGI IMG/M metagenome (GOLD analysis project Ga0302173, IMG submission 198785) | Peat permafrost microbial communities from Stordalen Mire near Abisko, Sweden - I_Fen_N3_1 | ecosystem: Environmental > Terrestrial > Soil > Wetlands > Permafrost | place: Sweden: Abisko... | reverse complement strand
CATAAACTGGACCTGGTGCTCTGCTTTGAATCGCCCATGCTGATCGAATCGGTGGAAAGCGAGTACCTGTTTGACACCCCGCTGTGCGTGATCCTGCACCGCCACCACTCCCTGGCGGCAATGAAAGAAATATCCTTACAGACATTGCAGCAATATCCGCTGGTACTCGCCAGCAAAGGGATGCAGGCCCGGGCTATCCTGGAAAACTACCTGATGATGAACAGTCAGGAACTGGAACCGCAGATAGAGGTGAACGACGTAAATATCCTGTTTCAACTTATCAAAACCATCCACTGGACTTCCATCTTGCCAAAGTCAACCATTATCAACGAGAAAGAACTGAAAGCCATACCCCTCACCGAAAAAGGTTTAAAGACACGTGCCGCCCTTATGTGGCTAAAAGATAACTACCAGAAAAAAGCCGTCATGGAATTCACCGAAATGCTGCTGAAAAACCTGAAAGGATAAGACTAAAAAAGGGTGCAAACGACTTAAGATACGACTATTTTTAAATATGTTTACAACTAATTACGTAAAAATTTTGGGTCATTGAAAAGGTTTACTACTTTTGGAGGGTGTTAAAAAGCATCCTAATCATCGGGCTGTAGAACTTGCAGACAAGAACGGCGGACAGGTGTTGATTGTTTATCCGCCGATTAGAAAATACAGTTATAAACGGTTCTGATTTACAGTACAAGTCGGCAGTCTGTTTGGGGTTGAGCTATTCTAGAATCTTGATAGTATATAATCCGGCAATCCCTATATCGTCTTATTGCTACCGTGAATGCTTCTTGCTAAAAATAAAAGAACAACTGGGATAATGAAAGAAATAAAAATAGGACATTTAGCATACTTGCTGAAACAAGCAAAAGAAAAAAATCAACCACAACCTATATTCTTTTTGGGGGCAGGAGCTTCACGTTCAGGGAATATACCATTGGCAAGTGAAATTATTAAGCATATTCTAAGTAACTATTCAGAAAGCCCTTTCATTCAAGAGTTACCAACAGAATCAAGAACTTATGAAAAATGGATGGAATGTCTTTCACCGGCACAAAGAGATGAACTATTGAAGAAATATGTAGATGAAGCAAAGATCAATGTGACTCATATTTATTTAGCTCAATTACTAAAAGAAAAGTTTGTTGACTACATCTTAACCGTTAACTTTGACAATTTAATGCTGAGGGCACTTGCATTATACAACATATTCCCTGCTACTTATGATATGGCGATACTAAAGGATTTAACCACAAGAAAAATCAAAGAACAAGCTGTGGTTTATCTGCATGGGCAAAGTCATGGACTATGGCTGCTTAATACTCAGGAAGAAATGGATAAAGTTAAGACAATCGTTCCGAGAATTTTTGATACAATAAAAGATAATCGGCCCTGGATTTTTATTGGTTACAGCGGCGAAGATCCTATTTTTGAGCATATAAAGAATCTTGGCAGATTTGATAATGGACTCTTTTGGGTATCATACAATGACAATAATCCAAACGAAGGTGTCCAAAAATTTCTGTCAACACCAAATACAAATGCCTTTTTACTAAAGGGATATGATTCCGATTCTTTTTTTATAAAACTTAATAGCGAGTTGGGATTAGGGCAACCCAGCATTGTAGATAAGCCCTTCACAGCCCTAAAGGAGATGCTCAACGGGATTGTTGATATTAATGATACAGATTCTTTCAAAGGAGTAAAAGAGCGGTTGGAAATAGCTAAGAGACAAGTTAAAGAAGCAATTCAACAGTATGAACTAGGAAACCTTGAATCAGAAACAGAGTTAAAAGAAAACTCAGAGATTGATTTATTGAAAAAGGAAATAATCAATTTAATTATCTCGGAGAAATATCAAGAAGAAGTTATTTCGGCTCTTGAAGTAAAAGTAAAGAAAATACCTGATGATAGTCTTCAAAGCCTGCTTTCCAATTTATATTACAACTGGGGAACTGATTTAGGAAATCTGGCAAAGAGTAAAGAAGGGAAAGAGGCGGAAGAATTGTACCAGCAATCATTTAAAAAATTCCAAAAGGCTATTGAAATAAAGCCAGACTTGCACGAAGCCTATAACAACTGGGGGACTGATTTAGGAAATTTAGCAAAGACAAAAGAAGGGAAAGAAGCGGAAGAATTGTACCAACAATCATTTGAAAAATACCAAAAGGCTATTGAAATAAAACCTGATTACCACGATGCCTATTACAACTGGAGTACCAGTTTAGGAAATTTGGCTGAAAACAAAGAAGGGAAAGAAGCGGAAGAATTGTACCGGCAATCATTTGAAAAATACCAAAAAGCTATTGAAATAAAACCTGACTACCACGAAGCCTATAACAACTGGGGGAGCGATTTAGTAAATTTGGCTGAAAACAAAGAAGGGAAAGAAGCGGAAGAATTGTACCGGCAATCATTTGAAAAATTCCAAAAGGCTATTGAAATAAAGCCTAACAAACACGAAGCCTATTACAACTGGGGGACTTATTTAGGAAATTTGGCAAGAGCCAAAGACGAGAAAGAAGCGGAAGAATTGTATCATCAATCATTTGAAAAATTTCAAAAGGCTATTGAAATAAAGCCTGACTACCACGAAGCCTATTGTAACTGGGGTACTGATTTAGGTCATTTGGCTATGATAAAAGAAGGGAAAGAAGCGGAAGAATTGTATCATCAATCATTTGAGAAATACCAAAAGGCTATTGAAATAAAACCAGACAACCACGAAGCCTATAACAACTGGGGTATTTATTTAGGAAGTTTGGCAAAGGCCAAAGAAGGAAAAGAAGCGGAAGAATTGTATCATCAATCATTTGAAAAATTTCAAAAGGCTATTGAAATAAAACCTGACTTCCACGAAGCCTATAACAACTGGGGGACTTATTTAGGTCATTTGGCTATGATAAAAGAAGGGAAAGAAGCGGAAGAATTGTTGCAACAATCATTTGAAAAATATCAAAAGGCTATTGAATTGGGTGGAAAATGCTATAATTTAGCCTGTTTTCAGGCTATAAAAGGCAACAAAAAGGATGCTTTATTTTATTTAGACATTAGTTTAAAGAAAAAAGAGATATCAGTATCATTTGTAAAGAAGGATAAAGATTGGACGGATTTTATAAAAGATATAGATTTTATAAATATTTTAAGCAGATACATTAATCAAAGCACGAAAGCATAACAAACTAAAGGCCATCTGGTGGCTGATATGCTTTTAACAGGTATTTCGGAAGCATTCATTATGTCACTTGATAACGGCAATTATAACTTCAATCAATAGCAGTCTATAAAAATAAAAAAACGATTAGCATATTGACAAGACAAATGAGAGACTATTTGATTTATTAATCAATGCTTTCCTTTTATATACAGAGCTTGCCGAATCGAAAGACTCAAGCGGAAAACGCGTAAATAAAATCGTAAAACTTATACATACAAAATCAACCTACAGCCCTATGAAAAACGGAATAAAGATATTCGAAGAACAAAAGGTTCGCACAGTATGGGGTGAGGAAACCGAAAAGTGGTATTTCTCTATTGTGGATGTGGTTGGAATATTAACGGATAGTCCAAATCTAAACAATTATTGGAAGTACTGAAAAACAGATTAAAAAAAGAGGGTAGTATTATAAAACCGATGTAGCAGACACACAGCATTTATTCCGCTTAATTTTGTAACGAGGGATTAATGGTGTTTAGTTTATAACTAGACAAAGAGTGGTAGTTGATATTGTCAGAAAATTATCAACCAACAGCCACTCTTTACAAACGAGGAGAAGAACTCGTAAAGACAGATAATAACGGAAAAAATAACAAATTACACGAAACATTTGATCAAGGAAAAACACATACCCACAGAGTTTGTTATAAACAAGAAAACGAGAAAGAACAAACAAAAACAGAGACAAATAAACTTTCACAATTATGGCAAAAGCAGACAAATTGTTAGAAAAACCAATGAAGTGGTATCATTACATTGCAGGATTTTTTGCAGGAGCATTTCTAACGAATGCGGTTCCTCATTTTATGAATGGAATTTCAGGAAACGCTTTCCCGACACCATTTGCTAATCCACCGGGTCAAGGACTTTCATCTCCATTGACTAATGTTTTATGGGCATTATTTAATATGCTGGCAGGGTATATACTTTTCAGGGCTGGCAGGATAAATTCAAAAAACAAATTAGGATTATTCCTGTTTTTTATAGGGATCGTACTTATTAGTATTCTGAGCAGTATTACATTTATGGATAAAGCAAAATAAGCAATTTCAAATCGAATAAAAGCCCATTTATGCTAAGAGCCGCTCTCCCGGGAATGCAGGCATAGAATACAGCCACAGATCCCCGCGTAGCTAAAATAGTATCTAAAACAATTGGCATTGATACCCATAACCATGTTGATGTGCCATTGGATTCAGCACAACTACATGGTCCGAAGGTTGATTTAGCAGGGATATGCAGAAGTCCGGATTATCGGTTATTTGCATGACATTTGCAGTCGTTTACCAGAAGCTTATCTACGAAGGACAGGCATACAGCCGGTTTAACTGAAGAAATACCATTAACAAGAGAAACCATAGCGGGGAAACACCGGCAGAAATGTATGGCCCCGATATAATGCCGGCTGATTTACAGGCAGCCTACCAGGAGTTATACTTAGCACCGAATGGATGCATTTCAACGACAACAAAGAGCATCTGGCGTGTTTGTTTAAACGGTATAAGAAAATGACAAAGTAACAGTTCCATGAAAAACGGGATAAAGATATTCAAAAAACAAAAGGTTCGCACAGAAGATAGAGGTATCGCTATTGAACTTTAGTCAATTTTAATTCGACACAAAAAGCATTGGGATTATTCCAATGCTTTTTTTATTGCATTCAACCACCAGTAATACAACAATAACCGCTTATATAATAGTTAAATTAATAAAAATACCGCACAATAACTAATCTTTTAGTTGTATAATTAATATATTAGTTATATGTTTGCAGAATCGAATTATTTAATAAAAAAGTCCGAGTTATGAGGGAAACACTTGTATTATTTTTGCTAATTACGTTTGCTACTTATGCAGTCTGTTGGCAACGCATTCAAACATTGAATAAAACGGACAGCACAGGAATCTCTCTTGATTACGGGGCAAATACGTATTCGTTGATTTTCGGAGCACATGGTGCGGTCTATGTATCCTGGAGTTTCCATATATTCCGAAAGTTAATAATACATCCAGCAGTGATCAACGGATTACAAAGGGAGTAACAGAATACGATTAAAACAAAAAGATTAAAGTTTTTCTGAAAGAAAAACAAGTGACCTGACCAACCCTTGTAAAAAGCGCATCTACGACCAAAGATTATAATATACCATCACGGCCAACAGCCTATCTAATCGGACCCGATGGAGAAATTACAACTACAACCTAAGAGGTGATGGCTAGTTTATGCGTTTGGGAATTTTGAAAGTAAAGAAAAAATAACAAATATAACAGAACCATGGAAGAAATAAAAGAACTTACAAAGGTAGAACTACAACTAATGAATGTGCTTTGGGATAAACAGCAGGGATTTGTAAACGATATTCTGGCTGAACTTGCCGAACCAAAACCGGCATACAACACCGTGTCTACTTTTATGCGCATACTGGTAACGAAAGGATTTGTAGACTACAAAACTTTTGGGAAAAGCCATCAGTATTATCCTTTAATTACCAGGGAGGCTTATATGGAGAATTTTATGACAGGAGTGAAAAACACCTTTTTTAGTGGTTCATTACGTTCCATGATTTCCTTTTTTGCTCAAAAGGAGAAATTGTCGAACAAAGAAATAGAGAGTATCATCAAGATTTTAAACGAAAATAAAAATGAATTGCCATGATCCAGCAATTGTTAGCCTTCGGTCTCCCCATCGGGAAATATATTTTAGCTTCAGCTTTAATGGTTATTTTCTATTGGTTTCTGTTTCGCGAAAAAGCGACATTCAATAACTGTCGCTTGTACTTACTGTCTATTGCGTTGGTAGCCATACTTATTTCGCAGTTTAGTATCGTGGTATACACGCCGCCTGCCGAAATAGTAGAAATTGAAGCCGTGCAAACTATGCCTATAATCATCAATAGCCCGATGAATAACACACAGTCGGCTAATACTCAAACACCGGTTTCGGCAACCAGTCCAAAAGCAGTGGAAAAGAGTGCTGAGCCCAACAAGTATCTTGCCTTGTTGACCGTGAAGAATGTTGCTCTTGGTGTATATATTTCAGTCACTTCCGTATTGTTTGCATTGTTGCTCATTCAGTTATTCAGAATACTGGCACTGAAACGCAGAGGACAGCTGACGGTAAAAGATGAGTTTAAGGTGGTGGAAAGTGCTGAAATACCTACTCCTTTTTCGTTTTATAAAACCATATTTCTGAGTCCGAACCTTACAGGCTCCAAACTGGAAATGATACTCAAACACGAACAGTGGCACATTAAGCACCGCCATTACCTTGATGTTTTTATCATAGAAATTCTTGTTCGTCTATTTTGGTTTAATCCGGTACTTTGGTGGGTACGCCGCGAACTACGCAACGTGAGCGAGTTTCATGCCGACCGCAGCGTGTTGGATGAAGGACATAATTTATACAAATATCAAACAATTATTCTGGAAGAAGTAATGGAAAATAATCCTTACCTGGCCAATGGTTTCAATAATTCATTTACAAAAAAAAGATTTATTATGATGAAGAACAAATGTCACATCCGTTTTACAACGCTACGCCGGGCGTTGATTCTGCCTTTCTTTATTGCTGTATTTTCATTGCTATGTTTTACTACAGGTATTAGCCAGGTAAGGTATAAAACTAAAAGTACAAGTAATCAGCAAGGAAAATTTCATTTAAAAGACTCATTGGTCGTAACCACGGATACAGTTAATGTGGATTCAACTTTTACTACAGACTCTATAAAAATGAATCTACCAAATAATACTGTAATTAGTTCAGGACCTGTTAATTTAAATAAACAACAAATAGATAAAGCAATAAATGACTGTTCTACTCAAATGGCTTTAGCATTGAAGGAGTTGAATAAAATCATTCGAAGCAATTCAGGGTCAGTAAGGAATGAAGAAATTAGCCTTATTTTTAAAAATCTTGATATGAATGCTGGTGGAGAAAATCTTGGCCAACTTCCATTTTCTAAAGAATTTCTGACTTCAATAACGAGGGATGATTTGAAAAGTTTTCAGGCAGAGTTATCTAATATAAAAACTAATATTGACAAATTAAAAAGAGAGAGTTCAACCCAAGTTAAAATAAATGGCTTAACTCAACAATCAATGTCGTTACTTCAGAATCAATTTTTCTCAAAAATCTTTTTTGAAGCAATGCAAATGAGCATGCCTAAGTTTAATTCAAAACTGCAGAGTAGAGCCATTGTTAAAGGATTTAGTAATGGGTCAGAGACAAAGGTTTATGAGGACGGTTCTACTAGTACTACTACCAGGATAATACCTTCTCCAGAAATGAGTCAAGAAGAAAAAGAACGTAAAGAACTAGATGAAAAAATATGGAAAGAGGCGTACAGAGCCAGACCCGAACAATTCACAGTGAGCGATATTCCATTTAGTACTCGCGAAACAAAAGTTGCACGCATTGAAAGAAATAAAAATGACACGAGAGTAACTTTAGCTATTCCGATAGAATATCACGAACAGTGGATATATTTTGACAGAGGATTCACCATTATTGACAGAAGCAATGGTGACCGTTATCTGATTAGAAAACTGGAAAATGATTTGCCGCTAGACAAAACAATAATTATTAGCGACAAATATCGTAAGATTATTGAAATAACGATGATCTTTCCTCCGTTGCGAAAGTCGGTTGACACTGTCAATATAATCCAATTCAATACACCTGGGACTGTTCGAATGAGCGACAACAAAAATGATTGGAACTTTATGAATATATCAATTCCCCAATCTTCAGGGAAAGTATTCAAGTAGGCGATGGTATATTAGAGTGCTGCTAACTAAGTTCTAAAACGATACTTATCGTTTTAGTAAAAGATACTTATCATTTACCAAAGTATTGCTTATCGATTCAACAAGGCATTTTTATGATATTCAAATGCTAATTTCGACAAAGAAAGAATAATACTATGACACAAGAATTGTTAACCTTAGGTCTCCCTATCGGGAAATACATTTTAGCTTCAGCTTTAATGGTTATTTTCTATTGGTTTTTGTTTCGCGAAAAAGCGACATTCAATAGCTGTCGCCTTTACTTACTGTCTATTGCGTTGGTGGCAATACTTATTTCGCAGTTTAGTATCGTAGTGTACACGCCGCCCGCCGAGATTGTAGAAATTGAAGCCGTGCAAACTATGCCTATAATCACCAATAACCCGTTGAACAACACACAGCCTGCTATTACTCAAACACCGGTTTCGGCTACCAGTCCAAAAGCGGTGGAAAAGATTGCCGAGCCCAACAAGGATCTTGCCTTGTTGACCGTGAAGAATGTTGCTCTTGGTGTATATATTTCAGTCACTTCCGTATTGTTAGCATTGTTGCTCATTCAGTTATTCAGAATACTGGCACTGAAACGCAGAGGACAGCTGACGGTAAAAGATGAGTTTAAGGTGGTGGAAAGTGCTGAAATACCTACTCCTTTTTCGTTTTATAAAACCATATTTCTGAGTCCGAACCTTGCAGGCTCCAAACTGGAAATGATACTCAAACATGAACAGTGGCACATTAAGCATCGCCATTACCTGGATGTTTTTATCATAGAAGTACTTGTTCGCCTATTTTGGTTTAATCCTGTACTTTGGTGGGTGCGCCGCGAACTGCGTAACGTAAGCGAGTTTCATGCCGACCGCAGCGTATTGGACGAAGGACATAATCTATACAAATATCAAACAATTATTCTGGAAGAAGTAATGGAAAATAATCCTTACCTGGCCAATGGTTTCAATAATTCATTTACAAAAAAAAGATTTATTATGATGAAGAACAAATGTCACATCCGTTTTACAACGCTACGCCGGGCGTTGATTCTGCCTTTCTTTATTGCTGTATTTTCATTGCTATGTTTTACTACAGGTATTAGCCAGGTGAAGTATAAAACTAAAAGTACAAGTAATCAGCAAGAAAAATTTCATTTAAAAGACTCATTGGTCGTAACCACGGATACAGTTAATGTGGATTCATCTTTTACTACAGACTCTATAAAAATGATTTTGCCAGATAACAGTACGCTTAGTCTTGGTGCTAGTAATTTAAACAAACAGCAAATAGATAAAGCATTGAATGATTGTTCTACACAAACAGCTTTAGCCTTAAAGGAGTTGGATAAAATCATTCGTAATAATTCAAAGTCAATAAAAAATGAAGATCTTAACCTTATTTTTAAAAATTTAGATATGAATGGAGGTGGAAAAAATCTTGGCCAACTTCCATTTTCTGACAAATTTCTGTCCTCAATAACGAAGGATGATTTGAAAAGTTTTCAGGCAAATTTATACAATTTAAAAGTAAATGTTGATAAACTAAAAAAAGAGAGTTCAAGCCAAACTAAAATGGAAGGATTTTCGCAACAAGTTATGTCGCTATTTCAGAATCAACTTTTCTCAAAAATCTTTTCTGAAGCAATGCAAATGAATATGCCTGTATTTACCGAAAGTAAATTTAACAAATTTACTACAACTAAGGTGACCAGAGTTTATAACAACGGTTCAACCACTACCACGGAAACGACATCTTCACCGGAAGTGAGTCAGGCAGAAAAAGAGCGTAAAGAACTAGATGAAAAAATATGGAATGAGGCGTACAGAGCCAGACCTGAACAATTCACAGTGAGCGATATTCCATTTAGTTCTCGCGAAACAAAAGTTGCACGCATTGAAAGAAATAAAAATGACACGAGAGTAACTTTAGCCATTCCGATATTTTTTGCTGAACATTGGGTGTATTTTGACAGAGGATTCGCCATTGTTGACAAGAGAAATCAAGACCGTTATATGATTAGAAAACTGGAAAACGATTTACCATTAGATAAGACAATTATCATTAGCAATAATAATCAAAAGGTAATTGAAATAACTATGGTCTTTCCTCCATTGAAAAAATCGATTGAATTTATTGACATTATTGAATACCAGACAGATGGAGGAGTTAAAATGAGTAACGGGAATGGGAATTGGAAATTTATAGATCTCAAAATATCAGATTATTCATATCCAAAAGGTAATTTAGGTAAAGTGT
>Ga0302173_10001919_pt1 | contig 10247 bp, 11 predicted proteins | sample I_Fen_N3_1_FD_198785 | JGI IMG/M metagenome (GOLD analysis project Ga0302173, IMG submission 198785) | Peat permafrost microbial communities from Stordalen Mire near Abisko, Sweden - I_Fen_N3_1 | ecosystem: Environmental > Terrestrial > Soil > Wetlands > Permafrost | place: Sweden: Abisko... | reverse complement strand
ATCCAGCAGTAATTGTTGATGCAAATCATGCTAATTCTATGAAACAATTTGCAGAGCAACCTCGTATAGTAAAAGAAATACTTCATAGCAGAGAATATAATAGTGACATTAAAAAGTTAGTTAAGGGTGTTATGATTGAAAGTTACATAGAAGAAGGAACACAAAAAATTGATGACCGTATTTATGGCAAATCAATTACTGATCCTTGCCTTGGCTGGGAAGCTACTGAAAAATTACTTTATTATATGGCTGAACAAGTTTAGTTCAGTTGCCAGTTAAATCACAAAAGTCAACTGGCTTTTCTTAAAAATACATTTTTATAATGAATGGACGATTATTAATCGTCCATTGTTTATTATAAAATTTATTTATTTGATTGTGCCTAATATTACAAATTCTAAAGAATTTTAGAATTTGCTTGTAAAATGGAGATGATAAATATAAATGAGATATTTAAGTGATTACCACTTGCATTCAACCTATTCATTTGATGCAAATCAAACTATTGAACAAATAATACTCAAGGCTATTTCTATGGATATAAATGAAATATGTTTAACAGAACATATTAGCTTTGATCCTAAGGATACTAGTTATAACTTCTTTGATTTTAAAGATTATAACAATGAAATACGAAAACTTTCTAAAAAATATTCTGAGAAAATCAATATAAAAAAGGGCTTAGAAATTGGAGAATATCATCTTTATAAAGAAGATTTTGATAAATACTTTAAAGAACATAATTTAGACTTTATAATAGGCTCTATACATAATCTTAATGGACGTGGTTTTAGAACAAATATATCTGAAAATGGTATTAAATATACCTATGAGACTTATTTTAAAGAAGTTCTAGCTTTTGTCCAAATAGGAGATTTTGATGTGCTTGGACATCTTGATATTGTTCAACGATATGCTTTTGAAACTGGTAAAGTATATAATTTAGAGAATTATAAAGACTACATATATGATATTTTAAAAATAATAATTTCTAGGGGAAAAGGTATCGAAATAAATACTTCTGGCTTATTATCTAATAATTTACTTTTTCCCAAACTGGAAATATTACAAATGTACAAAGATCTTAAAGGTGAAATTTTGACAGTAGGGTCTGATGCTCACTCTCGTAATAGAGTTGGCGAAAAAATAAGTTATGTCTATGATATCTTAAAGAATATTGGCTTTAAATATGTATTTACTTATGATAATCGAAAATCTAATGGAATACTATTATAAACAACTCATTCAAACATCAATATACTACAGAATATACATAATCAAAAAATAACCAGTTAATATACATGGAATTTGAGACTTGTTATTTTCTTTCATATTCCTAAAATAAAAATAGTATGTGAAGTAATCACCTCTTTACCAGATTACTTCACATACTATTTACTATTTTTATCTACTATATGTTAAATGATATTTACCTAATCATTAACTAATTTCAAATTAGGTGCTGAACATTTCTTTTTCTTATCTAACCTTAAAGTAAAAGATAAACAAAGTCCCACTATAACAAACATAACTGCAACTGATGCACCTGCTTGAAATCCATTAGCTACGGCAATTTGTTCAGTAGCTGAATTATTTATGGCTTTTACCTGTGCTGCTGACATAATACCAATAAATAATGATGATCCAAGTGCTGCTGATATTTGTTGAAGTGTATTTACAATCGCTACCCCATGTGGATAATCTTCTTTTGGCAATTGTTTAAGCGAACTTGTTTGACAAGGTGACATTGTAATACCAACTCCAATACATACTACTATATATGAAATTACAATTTTAATAAGAGATGTATCACTATTTGAACGTGATAAAATAAATAATGCTACAAGGATTATAGTAAATCCTACTGGTATTAATACTTTTACTCCAACCTTATCATAAATTTTTCCACCTATAGGAGTTACAAGTCCACTAGCAAGTGCTGCTGGAAGTAATGCCATTGCAGCTACAAAAGTTGTTGTTTTAAGTGCACCTTGAAGAAACATAGGTAACATTACATTCATAGTGAACATTGTCATCATAGCAATCATAACGAGTACTACTCCTATTGAAAAGAACGGATATTTAAATATACGTATCTCAAGCATTGGTTCTTTTAAAGATAATTGACGTTTACCAAATATAATTAATGCTAATATTCCAATAATAAAGATTATACCAACAATTCTCATATTTCCACCTTCACTAAAACTGCTTATTCCATAGATAACTCCACCAATTCCTATAGTCGATAATATAATTGATATAATATCAATCTTAGGTTTTGTAAGGGTTGATACATTAATTAAATAAATATATCCAAGTACCATTGCTAATGCTATAAGTGGAATTAATCCTATAAATAATACATGCCAACTAAAAAATTGTAATACAATACCTGAAACTGTTGGTCCAAGTGCTGGTCCAAGTGAAATTGCACAACCACATATTCCCATAGCTGAACCATGTTTTTCTGGTGGTGTTATTAATAATACTGTATTCATTAAAATTGGAATCATCATCCCAGTTCCTGAAGCTTGTAACATTCTTGAAATAAGTAACATTACAAAAGATCCTGAAAAAGCTGCACATATTGTTCCAATTAAAAGTAACGCCATTGCTCCTAAATATAACTGCTTTGTTTCAAATGACTGAATTAAAAACGCCGTAACTGGTACCATAACAGATACAACTATCATGTATGCAGTAATTATCCATTGTATAGTTGCTGCTGTAACATTCATTTCTTCCATAAGAGTATTTAATGCGACATTTAGTATTGTTTCATTAAATACTGCCATAAAGGCACTAAATACTAATACTCCTATAATTGCTTTTGAATTAATCTTTGCTGTAGATTTTCCTTTTTTTGTTGCTTCCATTAAATTTTCTTCCTCCCATTTTTCTAGACCAGTCTCTATAATTAATTGCCAAAAAAACACCTATTTTAAAATAGGTATAAATAATTTAATTATTAAGTTTACATATTCTATTAACTACTCGTTTATTAACACAGGTATTTGTTTAGCTATTAATCTAAGTGAATCACCATTTCTCTTTGTAAGTGATAAAATAATTCCGCCTTCAATCATAGCAGCTATTGCGCCACCTAATTCATAAGCCTTATCTTTATTAATTCCAGATTCAATTAATTTTTCAACATATATACTTTCTAATGATCTAAAAATTTCTTCACAAGCTTTTCTTAAAATTTCACTTGTTAAATACGTCTCTAAAGCAATTAAACTTATAGATATATCTCTAATTTTTTTTTCATTATCAATAATTGTTGCTATATTTTCTATATTAAATACTATCGCTTCAACTGGATTTTCAATACTTTCCAAGGCATTTTTTATATTATTTCTTATTTTTTCTCCACCTAAATTTATAGCTTCTAAAGCAAGTTGCTCTTTTCCTTTAGGAAAATGATAATATAACGAACCCTTTGGCGCTCCACTTTCTGATAAAATTTCAGTTAGTCCTGTTGCATTATATCCCTTAATTTCAAAAAGTCTTGATGCTGTTTCTATAAATTTTTCTTTTGTATTTACCTTATTACTCATAGAATTATACCTTCCAAATCAAATTATAGTGACTGGTCTACATTCAATTATTATACTTTTGATTTTCATAAATGTCAAATAATTATATTTAACTCATTTAGTAAGTGCATTTTCTATAGCTTTTAAGATTACTTTACTGCTATTTGTTGCTCCTGAAATGACATCCACCTTTAAGGTTTGTGAATCTACTACTTTTTGTGGAATAACCTCAGCTGTTGCCCCTCTATCAGTTTTATGTTCTATTAAATTTATATTACTTATTTTTTTATCTTTAATTTCCACTTCTACTTTTGCAGAAATTACATCTGCATCAAATTCTCCAATATATTTACCATCTTTTTTATTATCTAAATTAACCTCTTGTATTATTATATTATTGACTTTCTCTTTATAATTACTTATCCTCTTAATATAATTTATTGCAAGTATACTACAAATCACAACTATAACAATTACGCTTATAATAATATATTTTTTCATTTAAATTCGTCACTACCTTTCATTAATATATCTGTAATTATTTTTTTAATCTAATTTCAAATCTGGCTCAATTAACTTTTTCTCTTTTTATTGAATTTAAAATAAAGTCAAATCCTTTTTCAGTTACCTCTCTAATATCTTTATTAAAATAATCTTTTATATATTTTTCTTTTCGTGAGAAGGTATTAATAAATCCCATAAGTGATGACCAAAGAATTAAAGAAATACTAACACAATCTATCTTATCTGTAATTTCGCCTTTCTTTACCCCTTCTTTTATACATTTTTGAAGCATGTCCAAAGTTGTTTGTTCTAATGCTTCTGATTCTAATATGGAACCTTCACTTTCAAAAACAGCCTTAAAATAACCGCTATACTTTCTTTCAAATTTTAAAAATGAATAACCCATTTCTCTTATTTTTAAAATTTCAGAAGAATCTTTTTCTTTTTCCAGTGCTTCTAAAAATAAATTATTTAAAATCAAATAACCTCTTTCAATGATTTTTTCATATATCTCTTCTTTACTAGTAAAATAGCTATAAAGTGTTTTTTTAGTAAAACTAGACTCTTTAGCTACTTCATCCATTGTAGAATTGTTATAGCCCTTACTAAAAAATAATCTTTCAGCTGCTTCTATAATATCTATCTTATTCATATTTTTTCTTTTATCTTTAGGATTTAAGTTTTCCATCTAATTGCCCCCTTTATAAAATAAATTACACTACGAGTATACTTAATATACTCGTAGTGTAATTTATTAAGATGACCTTGTCAACTGTTTTCAACTTCTAATATCTTCTTTTTGAATATCCACTATTTCTGCATCTGTATTACATTCTATAAAAGTTATAATATGCTCCATTGTAGAATCTGACTGTGCTGAATTCGCACATATTCCTGCAATTCCTATAACTATTGTATTATGAATATCCTGATTCTCTATTTCAGCTACTGATATGTTAAATTTGTTCTTTAGCTTTTGGACTATACTTTTTACAACCATTCTTTTTTCCTTTAAGGAATGTACCCACGATGCTCTTATGGTGACTTCCATAAGTAAAATATTCATATTCATTTCCTCACATTCTTAATTAGTTGTAAATGCTAACTTGTTATTTTTTAATATACTTTAACTATAAGTATAATTTCGTTTCAATTCTTCTATCATATTCGGACCAATTACCCGGTTCTGTTTTATCCTTTATTTGAGAAATCTTATTCATAGTTGCATCTATTGAATCAGCGAAATTTACTATAAATGATTCTTCCATTTTCATTTCTCTTGGAGAACCATATTCAAGCTTTCCATGATGTTGAATAATACACCCCTTTATTCTCATAACAAAATCTTCTGAATAAAATGAAGGATTTTCTCTAATAGCTTTATCTATTAGCTCTACTCCTTTAATAATCCTATTTGTTAAAACTAATCAAATATCAACAACTTTATGGAAAATTATTTAGAAAAGATTTATAATATAACTATATTTACTAAATATGGTGGAACTAATTTTATTTTAGATTGGATGGAACAAAATGAACAATACTTTAGGTATAGTAATATGTGAAAATTTTATTGAAGAATTTAAATATATAATGACAAATAGCGATATGGAAAACATTATGGTTTTTCCTTTTTTATCCAAATGCAAATATATAAAAAATGAGAGAAAGGATTCTTTGATGGAATCTATTAAAAAATGTGAAGAGAAATGTAATAAAATTATTATTATAGTCGGAAGCTGTTATACAAATTTAAAAAAACTTATTGGTAATAAAGAAAATTGTAAAATCCACTTACTTGAACATTGCTTTGACTTATTTACTAATAAAGATATAATTGCTCATTTTTTTAACGAAAACTTATATCTTGTTACACCGGGTATGCTTAAAAATTTTAAAAAAAATAGTGATGCTTTGAATTTTATTAAAGCAAATAAAAAAATCCGGCTTTTAGATACAGGTATATACGAAGGAAGTTTAGAAAAACTTAAGGAATTAGCAGAGTATGTCAATCTCCCATATGACTCATTTTTTGTCGGATTAGATTTTTTTCGTATGTTTATAGAAAAAATTGTTTTAGAATGGAATTTAGAATGTGAAAAAAATAAAGCTATAACCAATCTAGAAATTTCAACCTATAGAAAATATGAAGAACTTAAAATAACTGAAAAAAATATTGAAAAGAAAAAAAATCAACTTTTATATATTTTAGATAGCATTTATGAAGGTGTATTTATTATAGATAAAAATTATAAAATACTATTTATAAATAAAGGCGTAGGAAGACTATTACATCTTGATAATTTTAAAGAGATTATAGGAAAAAACGTATTTGATATTGATATTATTCATGATGATTATCGTGAAATTGTACAAAATAGGTTTCAGAAGGTACTAAACAATAATATTCCAGTACCTTTAATTGAAGAAAAAATTATACAATTTGATGGAAACATTATAACAGTTAATATATATTCTGAAGCTATTGAATATGAAGACAATTTGTGTATATTAAGTGTAATAAGAGATATTTCAGAACATAAAAAAGCTGAAAATCTTAAACTAAAAATTCAAGAACAAAGTGAATTATTAGATAAAGCAGCAGAATATGATAAGCTAAAAACTGAATTTTTTGCAAATTTATCACATGAATTTAGAACTCCATTAAATGTAATGCTCAGTACACTACAATTACTAAATTTAATAGGAATACACAAGTCTGATGTAGAAAATGATGATAAAGTAAAGAAATATTATCATATTATGAAACAAAACTGTTATAGATTATTAAGACTTGTAAATAATTTAATTGACATTACTAAAATGGAGGCTGAATATTTTAAACTGTATTTGAAAAATGAAAATATTATAGCCATTATCGAAGATATAACTTTATCAGTAGCCGATTATGCTAAAAACAAAGGTTTAGAAATTACTTTTGATACAGATATCGAAGAAAAAATACTTGCATGTGAAGCAGATAAAATTGAAAGAATTATACTTAATCTTCTTTCAAATGCAATAAAATTCACTCCAGCTGGTGGAAACATATTAGTATGCATTGAAGATAAAAATTCTAGTATAATTGTATCAGTAAAAGATACGGGGACTGGAATTCCTCTTGATAATCAACTCTCTATTTTTAAAAGATTTACTCAAGTGGACAAATCTCTATCAAGACATAGAGAAGGTAGCGGTATAGGTCTATCACTTGTAAAATCACTTGTTGAGCTCCATAAAGGGACAATTAAACTTATTAGTGAATACGGTGAAGGTAGTGAATTTATCATGGAGTTTCCTGTTAATATTTTACCACCTAACGAAAATACCATCTTAGATGAAAATTTAGCTAAAGAAACTAGTATAGAAATGATTAATATTGAGTTTTCTGATATATATGACTAATCACTATATTATTTCTATCTTCTCACAAAACCACTTGCATATTTAACATCAAAAATAGTACGCGAGGTAATTATTAATATTTATGACTACCTTAGGCACAATCAAAAAAATAACAAGTCCATGTGCCTTATGTACTGTTTTTATTATAATATTTAAACATGCATGCTTGTATTTTTTTAGTCTTATCTTATTCATTGCAACTTCAATTAAATTTTGAACATATATATTTTCTAGGAAAAAATATTGAAAACTTTATTATTTTTATTAACTATTAAGTATTTATAATATTTCCTTATTACATATGCAAATACAACTACATTTTGGTAAATATATTAAAGATTTTGCTTTCATTTTTAATAAACTTATAAATCTAGAAAGATGTAATTTCTCAAAAAATGAATTATAGTATTATTATAGAAGTAAGGAATATGAAAGAAAATAATAAGTTAAAGATGCTATGTAATCGTTTATAAAACAGGAGGAATTATTATGAACTATAGAGTTATTAAACATTCAAAAGTTAACTTAATTCATTATCATTTTGGTATGAATATCACTCATAATAAAGCTTCAAATATTTTATTGAATCTATCAAAACATTTTATAAAAATATGCAAATCTGTTATAAATTCATTATTTACTCCTACAAAATATGTTTATGACGAAATGTCTGATACTTGTAAACCTTGTAATGACAATTATTACTTTAGGGATACTACTGATTTACAAATAAAAACTTATCAAAGAACTTTTTTGTAATCTATAATATTGAAAAATAAAAGGTTATGAATTATCCTCATAACCTTTTATTTTTCAATTAGGCTTCTTTACGTGTTTTTTAAGGCACAATCAAAAAACAGGAGCTACATAACTCCTGTTTTTTATGTTTTCTATTCTTTATTTAATAAATTTTGTATTATTCTAGTTGCATCCATGTATTTAGCAATAGATCTACCATGATTTAATCTATTTATGATTCTAGCAGAAAGTTCTGACAGATCAACACCCTTAAACCATTTTTTATCATATAATTCTTGTGGTACATATGATAAATTAGTAGAGTATATTCTTGATATTAAACCATCTTCATAAGCCTTATCAAATTTTTCAAATCCTTCAGTAAAGAAAGCAAATGTAGCAGCAACATATACATTCTTAGCATTTCTTTTCTTTAATTCTTTTGCAATATCAAGAACAGATTCTCCAGATGCTATCATATCATCAACAATTAAAACATCTTTTCCCGAAACATTTCTTCCAACATATTCATGCTGAACAATAGGATTTTTTCCATTTACTATTGTAGAGTGATCTCTTCTCTTGTAGAATAAACCAACATCAACGCCTAAAGTACTTGAATAATAAATAGCTCTATCCATAGCTCCAGTATCTGGACTTATTACAAGTAATTTTTCTTTATCTAATTCTAAAGATTTTTCATTACAAATAATTCCTTTTACGATGTCATAAGTTGGATAAATATTTTCAAAAGATAATAAAGGAATAGCATTTTGAATGTTTGGATCATGAACATCAAAAGTAATAATTTCATCAACACCTAATCTTTCAAGTTCTTGAAGTGCTAATGCACAATCTAAAGATTCTCTGCCTTTACGTCTATGTTGTCTTGATTCATATAACAGAGGCATGATTACAGTTATTCTTACTGCTTTACCTCTTATTGCAGCAACAGTTCTCTTTATATCCTGAAAATGTTCATCAGGACCTTTGTGATTTTCAATTCCAAACATTTTGTATGTACAGCTATAATTTCCAACATCACATAAAATGTAAATATCTTTTCCTCTAATCGTTTCAGAAATCTTAACCTTTCCTTCTCCATTAGAGAATCTAATTTCATCAATTGGTATTAAGAATGATTCAGTACAATTTCTGTTGTTTTGGATATACTTGTCAATAGCATTACCTAACTCTGTGCAACTTTCTAATGCTATTATTCCAAGTTCATGATTTAATTCACTCATTTATTTTCCCCTTTTTTAATTATTTTATCTAATGTCTAGTGGTTTTTAAGCTTCCTTTTCAGGGTTGTTTAATATCACTTGAGTTAGATAAGATACCCCTTGAGGGTACAAGATAAATAAACTTCAACTAAGGGATGGAAAGAAAATATACTAGCATACTTACTTGTTATTTTTTTGAACATCCCCAATGTAAAACTCCAGTTGAAAAGTTTAACAAAAACTCAAACAATTAAAGTATACATTAAAATTACTTATATATAAATATGTTCTTGCAACTTTTTTTAAATTTTATTTTTTTCTTGTGAATTCTTTCAAATCGTACTTTACAATATTTAAAAACTGTTGCAAAATATGTATTTTTATTTTGCAACAGTCCCAATTTTTAACTATTTACAGTTTATTAAACCAAGCTAATTTTTTCCTTAAAAGTATTATTTTTCTCCCCTATTATTTCACCATCTTTTAATGTTATTATTCTTTGGGTTTCACTTGCAAGTTCATGGTCATGAGTTATTAATATTATTGTTCTTCCTTGTTCTCTGTTTATCTTGTGAAATAGGTTCATAACTAATCTTCCTGTCTGAGAATCAAGTGCCCCTGTTGGTTCATCTGCAAGTATAATGCTAGGATCATTTGCAAGAGCACGAGCAATTGCAACTCTTTGTTTTTGTCCACCTGATAATTCATTAGGTAAATGAGTCAATCTATCTCCCATTTCTACTAATTGTAAAAGTTCTAAGGCTCTATCCTTTCTTACTTTTCCACTTATACCATAATAAAGCATTGGTAATTCTACATTTTTCAATGAATT
>Ga0302173_10001918_pt1 | contig 10247 bp, 6 predicted proteins | sample I_Fen_N3_1_FD_198785 | JGI IMG/M metagenome (GOLD analysis project Ga0302173, IMG submission 198785) | Peat permafrost microbial communities from Stordalen Mire near Abisko, Sweden - I_Fen_N3_1 | ecosystem: Environmental > Terrestrial > Soil > Wetlands > Permafrost | place: Sweden: Abisko... | reverse complement strand
TATTTTCTTTAAATTCTCAACTTTATAGTCCTTTGAAAAGCCGGTTAAAGCCATGACTAATGTAAATGTCAAAATGATTATTCTTTTCATATGTTGTCAAATAATTTTATGTATCTTCAATTGACCAATTCCCTCTTCCTTCCCTTTTCACACACCAAAAATACGAACTCTTTTTAACGCCCCACGCTCGCGCCGATTTGTAATCGGTGTGTTGCTCGTTAGACTAAAAAAGAAGAATAGATTGTTTTTTCAAAACAAAACACAAGTTACAAACTTGCGCCAGCATGAGAGCAAGATTAGTATTACAACAAATCAGCAAAGACTCCATCATTACCTGCTTTTAATCTATATATTTTATTTTCAATACCATCATTTTCAAGCTTTCTTCTAAAAAAATTGGCTTGCTGGCTGTCGTGAGTTGAAAGCATTACTTGAAAATCTAAATCGGAAATATAATCACGCAACAAATCAAATACAGAGGAAGCATGAACAAGATCATGATGTTGTGTTGGATCATCAAGAAGCAATGCTCTCCATGGAGTCCAATGATGCTGTTTTGCCATTGCCAACATAAATGTCAACTGCAAATCAGTCAATTGAGCTTCGCTCGCGATTTGGTCCACTGGAGTGTTATAACCATTTAAAAGAGCACCAATCCCTGCTGTTGGTTTATTACGAATTGTTTTTGATTTTAATAACTCACCTGTCGAAAAGCGTGAATTCACGATTGTCCTCTGTAGTAACTCACACCAAGGTTGATTTATACTCTCAACATACTTATTCATCTGTTTTAATTCAGAATCTACTTTCTCAAAAAGAAATGTCATCGTCTTTTGTTTATTTTTCATTTCCATTAACTTTTTCTCCTGCTTTACAACTCTTGTTGATAAAAGTGCAAGGTATCCATCTTCTGTATGCTCACCACATTCAGCTTTAACTTTTTTGTTTAGTTCATTGAAATGTTCTGCTTCTTTCCAAGCCACTAATTGTTGTTGTACAACTTCAAGTTGAACTAACGATTCACTGCATTTTTTTTGGCGACTTTCTATGTTGCTTTTTGCTACCTGCAAAGATTTCTCGCTTGGTTTGTCCTGAAGTTCTGCCTCTAACCATTCTGTTTCAATTTGACTTTGCTGAGACTTAATCTGTAATAATAGGTCATTTATTGTATGTAGTTCTGTTTTTAAATCATTTAATTCTTTATGAAGCGACTCTTGAATTTTATTGTTTTCTAAATTCAATTTCGTTGACGTTTCTATTTCTAATTCAAGTTTAGATATATCAGCATACAATTTTTCTAAGCTACTTCCTTTTGTTTTCTCTTCAAGCCTAGCAACTTCTTCTAATAAGACTTTGATTACTGACTCTTTCGCTTGTATCTCACTTTTAAGCTTTTCAAATTCTATTCGGATTTTCTCACTCTTTATTCGTGTGTCAGTAATAGTATTTTCAGTTGGCATATCTTTAAGAACTTTCTTTTTCCCTAACAACTGATTATGAATACTAATCTGATTATCTAACGAGGATGATATAAATTGCAGAGCCAAGTTGGCATTATTACAATTTGGAAAAGAAATTAAAATATCGGTTAACTTCCTTTTTGCAGATTCTAACGATGCTCTTTCATGAGTAATTTTACCATTTAGTTCATTTATATTCGATACTACAATTGATAACCTATTGATTAGACCTTTTTGTGTATCTTCAAATTCTTTAAGAGTTTGCGTCATTTTGTGAGCAGCGGGATTCATCAGCTCAAGAGCAATTTTTATTTGTTTCTGAAGTTCTTCTGGTTTGTATTCTGTGTTACATACAGGACATTTCCCTTGATCGGTAGGCAAATACCTCGCAATATTATTAATTGAACTTTGAATTGCATTAGCACCCTCTAAATGTTTGTTAATTATCTCATTTGTTTGATCAATTTTAATCATATTTTTTATTTGATCACTCTCTATTTTTTGTCTTTCTACTGTGAGTTCAGATTTGCTTTTTTCATAATCAGGTATATTTCTTCCTTCAATATCTGATATTTGTTTTTCTAATAGTACCCATTCTGTTTGTAAAGGGTATAATTTATTTAAAGCATCTTTTTTATTTATCACTTGACTAATTTCTGAATCAAGTATTTCATGTTCCTTCTTTAATTTAAAAAAAGTGTCCAGTTCATTAGATGATTCAGTAAATTCACTTTGTGCTATAGGTAATTGCAGTTTAAGCGATTCTATATCTATTGATTCCTGCTTATGTTTTTGTTTTATTTCACCTAATAGCCTTAGGTGCTTTCGAATAAATATATTATATTCCTGATTTCTAACTATATTGGCTTTTGATTCCTCGTCATCTTTAATCTTAGCTTTTAGGCCTTCAATTTTCTCTTCGAGCTTAACTATTTTTGTCTTATTACTTTCAATATCGTTTTCTTTGGCCTTTATTGAATAGGTATTCATTTCGTAAGTATTTAACTTACTGCTAATTGACGAATACTTAATTTTCAACCTTGAGTGAGAATCTATTTTTGATGTTAATAAATCTTTTGTCGTTTCTAGGAAAAGTAATAACGCTTGCTGATGTAGTTCAATATCTGCATTTTCTTTATTTACTAATAAATGTCCCTGATTGATTATTTGAAATATTGATTCTAAAGGAATCAGTTTGTAGTTAGATGAAACGCGATCACGCTCTTCCTTCATTGTTACAAATTTATTTCTACATTCTATTTTTTGATTATATATTTTATTTAATAAATCAACTTCTTGATTAACAACTCTAATTAAACTTGTTTTTTTGCTAAATATCTTATTCAAACCTTGTCCAATAGATAGTCTATCAAGACTACTTCCAGCTCCATTTTCATCTGAAGTTACAAACCAACCTTTACCTCTTTGATCTAGAATATGCGTTAGACCTAAAAGGTAAGGAACTGATGTTAGTTTATCCTGAAATAGTTTGACATGATCTCCTTTTAGTAAAGGTTTTTGACCATGGCGAAAAGCGACTTCACAATAAAGGTTATTTTCGAAGTCTAATCGAATATCTAATTCTTTTTTTCCTTCTCTAATAAGTGCATTTGGAGGATTACCTAATTTGCTTTCTAACGTCCCTGTTAAAGCCAATTCAATAGCTTCAAATATAGTTGTCTTTCCAGTTCCGTTTGGCGCTAAAAGAATGGTTGCCCCTTTCCCAAAATCAATCTCAACATTTTTTGCAAACCGTCGTGCATTACTAATCGATATTTTATTTAAGTGTATATTATTCATTTGATTCGGTCTAAAAGTTCATTTCCATTATCGTCAGATTTAAAGGCTTCTTTCCAAATTTGCTGCACAGATTCCTCAAACCAATGATACTTTTGTTGAGTTTCAAAAAAAACATTGTTTACAGGGTCAGTTTGTATGGAATCATCACTGATGACGCTAAAGCTTGCCAAACATGTTCGCCGAATTAATCATTCGGGACTCTCATCCTCACGCTGAACATACTTTTTGCAAAACTGTTCTGTAGCTTCGATTCTCATACTATCATCGATTGTGAAAATATTATTCTCTGATATTACAATAAGATACAAATCGGAAGTTTCTGGATCAGTTAGGCTGTTTTTTACAGCCGCAACCCATTGCAAAACACTCTTTAATACGTCAGAATCAGCTATTTGAACTAATAAAATTGTTCTATATGTCTTTAATTCGAACTTGTTCTTTTTTTTCAAACGGAAAATCTGCTTTTCTAAATTTTGCTCATCCAACGCAAATAAATGCTCTGATGTATCAATTGATGACTCTTTTTCAAAACGATTTTCAGTCACGCTATCGATATATGAAGATAGTTCTTTTAATTTCATCCTGTAATTTCCTCAATGTTAACTAGATTTATACTTTCAGCATCCCGCAACTGACTTTTTACATAGTTCCGAATCCCACCAATGTCTCCTTTCTCGATTAATCTTCTGAATTTTATACAGTTAGTAATAATTAAATCAGGCGTTTTACCATCCGCAATAGTATTCTGCACTTGATTTTTAGAATTACTAATTAAGTCATCTAGCATTTCATTCGATGAAGATGTGACCTTAGAAAAAATCAAAGCATTTGCAGTTTCTTTTCCGATTATTATATTTCCATCTTTATCTATCTCGCTAATTTTACGCATCTTACCTGCTTCTCCACTCCAATATCTAAGGCCTATTGCCACTAGAGTTAACTTATCATTTATTCTTTTCCAATTACCATTGTTATCTGGGTCTAGTGCCACAGAAATTATTAATAAATAAAATAAACTATCCGCGAGAAGTGGAGCAGTTCGCATTCCAACTCTAAATATTCCATTTATACTTTCACCTTCGGCACAGGGATGTACCATACTCATGAATAATTTCTCAATATCCTGATTGTTAGTGTTTAATTGTATTTTCCATATTTCCCATCTTTCTTCAATTTTATCTTGAAGCGTGGTTGAATCACTATTGACCATCCCACTAATTAAATTTTCTATATTCATTGATACTTTTTTCCACGTTTCCAAATGCATAGTTTTTTCCATATCATCTGAATAACATCTATTTTCATACCTGTTGGAGAGTCGTATTATTTCTTTACAGCAAAATCTTTCATTATTTTCAATAATAGATATTGTTTGAATATCATCAGATTCAATTCCAAGTGTACCTCCAGTTTTATCATTTATCTTGCTTCGAACTGCAGCACTATTTACGCAGTGTGTATTTGAATTTCCAGTTTGATGTATTACTAACCTTAAAAGTGAATCAGAAACTTCGCAGTGGTCATTTAATTCTGTATTAATTTTTAGATTTTGTGGCAATGTTCCATCCCATAATCTAGGGATTACACAAGAAGGTCTTTCAATTTCAGTATTAGACACAATATCATTGATCCCTGAAATACACCATTTATTTTCTTGCTTTTCAAATTGAGTCCATAATGAAATATTAGGTTGCAAATAGGACTTCAGTTCAAACAATAAACATCGAGGACTAATTGAACCCGTAAATGTTGTATTGATATGAATGTAGGAAAGTATTCTTTCTCTTACTTCCTTTCCTTTAGTTGAAATAAAAATTTCGCTTAACTTATCCTCAGTTTTAGATTCAATATCAGTTTCAAAACCTGAATCTTTTATCTGAATTACTGAGAGTAATTTTAATATTTGATCCCAATCATCGAATCCACACCAACTATTTAACCACTCATAACAGCTTTGTACGGTGCTATCATTATTTGCTAAATCTGATAATCCTTGAGATGTTGTTTCGTTCTTTCTGTAATGCTTTTCCTTGAATTCTTTAAATTGCCTGACAGTTAAATTGTTTTTTAATTGGACTTTAGAAGTTGGTAGCTCAATATAAAATTCCTTTTTATCCAAATCATTATTTGGATCTTTTATCCACTCGGCTAATGCTTTCATCGATTTATCTATAGGAGATAAATCTCTTAATTGTCCTTGTCTTATATTCTGAGTGTATGCATCTCTAATACAATTATCTGTACTAAAGTCTGTTGTTTGTCTTTTTACTTGAATATGTATAAAAAGATCCTTTTCTTTTTCAATTATTAGATCATCCCAAGTATCGACATCTCCTTGCTCTGCACCAATGCATAAATAATGCTTTCTTCCCATAACGAAATCAACAAGCATCTTAGAGATTTCATAGGTAGCAATGGTTTGTTCATATATTTTCGTTTGATCTAAACTTAATTTTTTTAGCATCTTTTTGTAAGTCGTTTTTAATTTTGTTTGCTACACCAATATATGCACAACTCTACTGCACATATTTCTACTTTCCATCCAATTACATTCCCTCACATTCTCTTTTCACACACCAAAAATACGAACTCTTTTTAACGCCACCAAGAAAAATTAAGTTTATTTTTAAACAAATTAAAACATTGTTTGTTACTGTGGTTTTGGGTCATAAAAAAACCGCCTCAACTTTTCAGTAGAGGCGGTTTCGGGTTATAAATATCTATCTGTCGGGGTATTATTCTCTCTGAAAAATCAAATTACAAAAGTGGTAATCTGATCACTCCATACGCGCGAAGGATCGGAAGCTGCAGCTGCTATACGGAATGCGTATTGTTTGCCGCCAGTGAGTCCTTCAATCAGTACTTTGTGTTTAGTGGCTGTTTTATGAACCCAGTTCAGCGTACCATCGGCTGTGATTTCGGCATACTTGAATTCATAAAAACTTGCAGATGGGATTGTTTCGCAACTTGCCCATACGCTACCTTCGTTATCGCCCATTTTAATCATTACTTTTTCGGGTTTTGCCAATGAGCCTATCGCACCCGGTTTTTTATTTACACTTAATCCGCTACTGCTGATGATAATACCATCACCCTTGCTGATTATTTGCACATACAGGCTTAATTCTTTCATTTGGCTTTCCAACTTGGCTCGCCAGTTGTTTTTAATCATCCTGTCGTCGGCAGTTCCCTTTTCCGCCTTTACCAAAGAAGCATTGTAGCCCGCAATGGTTTCCCTTATCTCTTGTATAGAAGGGGTTGGATTAGGAAAGTATGCATTTCCTTCAATTTTTTCGAGAACATTCGTACTATGTACGCTAAGTTCTGAGTCGCTATAGTTTTTAGACGAAAAGTCTAACTTCACTTTAACTATTCCCATAAATTTTCAGTTTAAATTACAAGTAATTGACAGATAGATATTTAATCTCATACAATAATGTCGATAAATCTATAAAAGCAAAAAAAATGAGAGCTAAAAAAAAAAATTTCTATATCAAAACGACTCATTTACAGGTGAAAAAAAATTACTTCTTGTTGGAAATAAGTCATTGTAATATAATAGTAACTTACTTTCTGTTGGAAATAATCTATTGTAATATGGAAGTAACTCATTGTAATATGGAAAAAACTTATTTCCTGTTGGAAATGAATCATTGTAATATGGAAATGATTTATTTTCTGTTGGAAATAAGTCATTGTAATATGGAAATAGAATATTTCTTAGCTCTTTTTAAATTTTTCTATCTTCTTTTTTCGCATTATTTTATTCAGAATATTTTTTTCAATAAACAAAGAGCGCTTGTAGGTTGCACTTGTAAAAAGAAAGACCTGATTTCGTTCTCTCCTGCTAAGGATAAAAAGCGGTTTGCTACACGCACCGCTATCGTGCAAATGACTGTATGAGTATAGATCGTGGAGAAATCAAGAAAGAAATAACCCTCCATCACGGAGTACTACAGGTCTTTCGGCTATAAAAGCTACGAAACAAATTTACATAAAATAATTACAGAACACTTACAATCAAGTGATTGAAGAAAACTAAAAATTGATTTTTAGTTATAAAACTACTACATTAAAAGTTTTAAAAAGTGTAAAAACGTGATTGTTTTAGTGGAATGAAGTAGCCATTTTCGGGCTTGATATTGGGGCAGAATATATTAAAGCTCCTTAAAAATACAGGGAAAAACGAAAAGAGCGGGGGAATAATCAACGGAATAAGCGAAACGATAAGAAGGTGAAAAACTACTACATAAAAACTTTTTAGAAAGAGGGAAAATGTGTAAATATTTAACTTATACAGGTAAGAGGGTGTCCAATAAGTGTTTTTTTGAACGCAAATTACGCAAATAGCACAAATTTTCGCAAATCTCATTTTTATAAATACAAATATATCAGCAATTTATATTTTGTGTCGATTTGCGGTTTTTGCGTAATTTGCGTTCCTTTTTCTTTTTAGACACCCTCAAAGGAAAGAAATCGGTTTTGTGCTTATCCGACAGACCGCTTAAAGCGGTCGTTCGGTGGGAGAAATCCGTTCTCCTAAGTGCGCATATCATCAGTGATCATCCGTTTATTCTGTGCATTCCGTGTGCTTAACCGAATTGAGCGAAATTGAACCCTTCAGGTCTACCTATTCAAACAAAAAAAAGCAAGAACCTCATACATCTATGAAGTCCTTGCTTTTATATATAATAAACTGCTCTTTATTTGTCAACTACCAACTGATTACTGTTGACTGATAACTGATCTACGCTTGATACACAAATGCATTGATATTCATCCCTGCACCTACCGAAGCGAAAACCACTTTATCACCTTTGTTTATTTGATGTTCGGGCATTTCGCCTTTCAAAATCAAATCGAGCAAAGTAGGTAAGGTAGCTACCGAAGTATTTCCAAGTGTACCTACTGTCATTGGCATTACACCTTCGGGCGATTCCTTGATATCATAAAGGGCGTACAATCTTTTCAGGATAGCATCGTCCATTTTGCCGTTAGCCTGGTGAATAAGCACTTTGCTTATTTCGCTAATGTGCGTATTACTTTTCTCCAAACAAGCCTTAATAGCTTGCGGAACGGTTTCCAGCGCGTATTGATACAAGCGACGACCATTCATCTTGAGGAACAAATCATCTGCTTTTTCGAAATCGGGGTTGTACGATTTACCCATCAACAGCAATCCTGCATGATTCAAGGTATCGGAACGTGTTTTGTGTGCAAGGATACCAATTGGTTTTGTACTTTCTTTGGCTTCCAACACCACGGCACCGGCTCCGTCGGCATACAACATGCAATCACGGTCGTGCGGATCGCTGATTCTCGACAATACCTCTGCACCAATCACCAAAATCTTGCTGGCATCGCCCGATTTGATAAAATAATCGGCTTGAATAACGGCTTGCAACCAACCCGGACAACCAAAAGTCAAATCGTAAGCTACTGTTTCGGGATTAACGATCCCCAGTTTTTGTTTTACTTTCGAAGCCAGACTCGGAACGTGATCCGCAGCTCTGTTATCGGCTCGTGTATCGCCAAAATTATTGGCAACAATGATATAATCCAGTGTTTCTTTGTCGATATTCGCAGATTTAATGGCTTCTTCGGCAGCTAAATGAGCCAGGTCGGAAGTTTTCATATCATCGGCAACATATCTACGTTCGGCAATTGTGGTAATTTCAAAAAACTTATCGGTGATGTCCTTGGTCGGTTTTTCAATCTTTTTTCCACTCTCTTCAAAGAATTCATACTTCTCAAAATCGGCATTAGTAACCTGTTTTGATGGAATGTAACTGCCTGTTCCGGTAATCACACTGTAGATCGTATTGCTCATGTCTAAATATATTTTTCTAGTTATAATATGCAGATTCAACGCCGTCGCAGCTTGAAATGAACGGCAAAGTTAAATATTAAATTCTAAGTACTCGAATAAATTGAGCTAAAAAGTTCAAAAACCTTGACAAAAAAGGAAATTGGGGATTGAAAAACAAAATAATGGCGTCTTACTTTGTGAAACTTTGTGTTTTTGCTTCGTGTACCTTTGTGTGATAGCTATTACACAAAAATCGCAAAGTACATACACAAAAGACACAAAGCAAAATGCAGCTTACTCGGGTATTTCTTTTTTTGAGATGCTATAATCTTTCTTCGTGAAACTTTGTGTGATAGAGCTATTACACAAAAAACACAAAGTATAGACACAATGCAAAATACAGCTTACTCGGGTATTTCATTTTTTGAGATGCTATAATCTCTCTTTGTGAAACTTTGTGTTTTTATTTCGTGTAACTTTGTGTGATAGCTATTACACAAAAAACACAAAGTAAAGACACAAATAAAATCAAGTGCTGAAAAATATATTGATACTATTTATCTTTTTTCCAAATCATCATAAAGCGTTTGCAGCAAGGCTTCGGCTTTCTTTTTATTCTCGTCTTTACTCCCTCTATTCAGGAAAACGGTTTGTCCTTCGTAATCAAAAATATACTGATTCTGAGGCGTTACCATCCCGAATCCATTCTTGAAGGTAAAGTAACCAAAGTGCGGCGATGCGGGATTTAATATGTTTTTACTAAACCTAAACTCATTGTGCGGCAACTGAAGTTGCGATAACAAAGTAGCCGAAATATCAATTTGCGAAGCGTAGGTATCAATTCTTCGGGGTGTTTTTACAGCACCTCCCACTATTAAAAGCGGAATTTTGTATCTATCATCGGACCGGTTGTCCAGATTGGCCGGAAAACGCATAGCATGATCGGGAACCATCACCACAATGGAGTTTTTCCACCATTTGGTCTTTTTAAAATGATCGATAAACAGTCCTAAACAGCTATCGGTATACGCTACCGAGTTCTGATAAGGATTAGAAAGCTTATGAAACGGCACATCAAACGGTTCGTGACTGCTGAGTGTTTGAAGTATCTTCATAAACGGTTCTTTCTGATTTTTATCCAGATTGCCGGACAATTTATTGAAAACAATATGGTCGGG
>Ga0302173_10001917_pt1 | contig 10251 bp, 6 predicted proteins | sample I_Fen_N3_1_FD_198785 | JGI IMG/M metagenome (GOLD analysis project Ga0302173, IMG submission 198785) | Peat permafrost microbial communities from Stordalen Mire near Abisko, Sweden - I_Fen_N3_1 | ecosystem: Environmental > Terrestrial > Soil > Wetlands > Permafrost | place: Sweden: Abisko... | reverse complement strand
AAGCAAATCTTCGCGAAACTCACCGTTTAGCACCGACTGCTCCAGATTGCGGTTAGTGGCACAAATCAACCGGATATCCACCGGAATCGGTTTGTTATCCCCTACCCTGACCACTTGCCGAGATTGGATTACACTCAGCAATTTAGCCTGTAATGCATAGCTCAAATTCCCAATTTCATCCAGAAAAAGTGTTCCCCCATCGGCGGCTTCAAACTTTCCAGCTCTGTCGGTACGGGCATCGGTAAAAGCACCTTTTACATGCCCAAACAACTCGCTCTCAAACAAAGTTTCGCTCACGGCACCCATATCAACTGTTACCAAAACCTCTTCATTACGCACCGACAACCGATGAATCTCGCGGGCAATCACTTCCTTTCCGGTTCCATTCTCACCGGTAATAAGGATACTGGCATCTGTTTTAGCTACCTTGCCTAGTAAATTGCGAAGCTCCCGCATAGACTCTGATTGTCCCCAACAAAAAGCTTCATCCCTGTTTAATTCCCGATTAATGACCGTTTGTTTCTCGCGCAACTGCTTTACTTCTTTACGCGACTGGTGAAGCGAATAGGCCGATTGGAGAGTTGCAACTAATTTTGCATTATCCCAGGGTTTTACTACAAAATCGCTGGCTCCTTGTTTCAATGCACTTACTGCTAAATCAATATCAGCATAGGCAGTAAATAGCACAACAGGAAGCTCAGCATCAAACTTTTTAATTTCCGACAGCCAGTATAATCCTTCATTTCCGGAATTAATACCGGCCGAAAAATTCATATCAAGCAAAATCACATCAGGGCGATTATCATTCAACTGGGAAACCAGTGTATTGGGAGAGTTCAGTAAAATCACTTTCTGGAAATAGCTTTCAAGCAATATCCGCAAAGCACTTAGCACATTTTTATTGTCGTCGACAACCAGTATACAACCCTTTTTCATTGTAAAATAATTTTACAACAAAAATACAAGCTTCTTTTTAATAACAAGCAAAATTTCAGAAGAATAATAGCAAAAAACTCAACAATAAAAAAACCGTTTTGAATCAAAAGATTCAAAACGGTTTTTTTGTGATCCGGATGAGGTCACACATTTCCATTCTAATTATTTTTACTCCAATAAGTTATTTCAATTGGGATAAAAATAAGTAATGATTTGGTAACGAATAAAAAGTCTTGCTTTGTCTTGCATAGACAACGTTTTGTCTGCTAAACTTTCAGGTTCAAATATACACAATTATTTTGATATACGCAAGTGTCAAATTACTACATATTTACACATTGTGCAAAGTGCAAGTTTCTATATAGAAACACTTGCACCTTGCACTAAAGTCAGGATAACAGAACCCAATAACCAACGCCACTATTAACTAGTTGTATTTTAGATAGATATGACATAATAAGAATTCAACCCCGATGCCACTGTCAGCACTAAGAAATTCATAATATTATCATTCTCTGATTAGCTTTTTAATAATCGCGACTTGATGCGTTATTGAGTACAGATCCATTTTATATCCATACTGATTCTTTTCAGCGAGTCCATAACAATAAATCAAAGAGTTTTCAAGCTCAGATAATTTGTTTACATTTTTCTCTCTATAGCTTGCAGGAATAAAAAGGTTAAATTGACGTATATTTTTGTACTTTCCATTGAATGTTAAGGGAATCTTAATGTTTTGTCCAATATCAATTCGTTTGGTCATAACGCCTTTTAATATACAAATAAAAGGTCCATTTTCAGTATCCAACTTCTCAATAATTTCATCTTGTCTCATAATTAGTTCTGAAAGCAAAATTGTTTTCTTATCCTCAGTTCTAATATGTATGCTACTAAAAAAATTTATGTCAATCGAGAGTAGTGAATTTAGAAACTTCTGGCTTCTTTTACCTAAATATCTATTTATAACTTTCTGTTTAATTGCTGGAGTAGTAAGGTTTATAAATCTTTCCGCCCTTGGTAAAATAGTTGATGTCAAGACATGTACATGGGCGTCTTTATTATTTGCATTATGATTTTCTGTCTTTAATAATCCGCAGTTCTCTTTATGTTCAATTTTAGGCCAATTCTTAAAATGTGGATCATCCTTATTAATGCCCCTGTTAAATTGTATTTTCACATAACATTCAGGACAAACAAATTTATCTCTTTCAAAGCTTTCATATTCATCATCTACTTCATAGGCATCAATGGGTTCATTACCATATTCAGCCGAGTTTATTCTTGCCATTATATAGGGGTTAATAATTACTATTTTTTGAACGATTTTTAAACTGACCCATTTACTGCTCGTGTTTCTATGAATCCGTCGCTCTTTTTATTTAACACCCCCAAAGATAGATTTTTTTTTGCATTCTTGCCAGTTTTTTTAATTTAATTGTACCATGTACCGTCTGATAGGATATTAGGTCAAAACTTTGGCAGACATACAGATGTATACCATTTGTTGAGGGTCAGCTCAGCTAAGTACTCCTATATTGACTAGAAGCTCATTTTGCGATTTTTCTGTTCATCTTTTTGCAATCCAGAAGAATCTTCCTAAATTTGCAAATCATTAAAAACGGCTCGTCAATTGCATTACATATTAATAAAGCGTTCGCTTTTATTCCTGTTCTTGAAACATCGACACTTTCATAAGCAAATTGGAATAAGTTAGTAAACGCCTGCGTCAAATGGCGTGGGCTTTAACTTGTTACTTTTGCTAGGCAGTCGATGGCCTCAAGAGCGTGACGGGTTAAATGTCCCGCGCTTTTTTTATGCCCGATACTGCAAATTCACGACCAAAACAAGATAATATGAACCATTTTACAGCGAAACTCTACAAAGACCTCAATTCCCAACTACAAGATATTGATTTGGAAGAACTGAATATTATCAAGAAAACTCAAAAATCTATCAGTTGCGTAAAAGATGCCTTGACTCAGCTCAGAGCATTCACTATCCAGTACGCTTTTTGCAATGACGTTGAAGAAATTCTTTTTTTCAAAGAGACAAAACCCGAACTATTCAGCAAGCTTATTTACTACGTAAAAATCTTGAATATCGAAAGCTGCAGGCCAGTCGGCAGTCGTGAAATACAAGAGAGCTATCTACAGGGGGAACTCAAAAAACTCACACTCTTTTTCAACAATCATCTCGGGTTTTATCAATATTACCGTATGAACTCAACGTACCTCGATGATAAATATTTTATACGTGGTAAGGAAGACTTAAACCTGTACCAGGACACACTGATGAATTACGTTGATCCGGATTTCTCAACTAGTCACGATTACATGGTATCAAAAATCATTGCCAACGATCGACTCAAAGTATTCTTAAGTACCGAAATCGAAACTCTGGCTATCAAAACTGCAAATCCTAATTAGGGACATATTGGGGATTCCCTACAAAATCTTCAATGGATACCTCAAAACATCAACGTTTTAACTTATTGACGGTTAGTATTGAAAATATTAAATAAAGTTGCTGATTTAATGACGTTGATTGTAATGGACGAAACTGGAATAGCAGCCCACGTGTGTGGACGATATATTTTGCAAAAAATGAATACTTCTACACGCGTGAACCTCTCACTGGCAAGGTTCATAGCTTCCTTGAATGTAGCTTATATTGCTAAAAGTATGACGAAGGCAAAGCCTTCGTCATAGCAAAAAGAAAAGGTATAGATATTATATTTAAAACAAGAAAATCATTCATACTTGCCTATTGCAGACCGATAGTTTGCCACCTTTATTTTGTACATGCAAACAGCATCGCTAAACTGATTTTGAGCATCTTGATACAACGCTTGTGCTTCCAGTAGATCAGATATGGATGAAACCCCGGCTTTGTAATTGTCATTCACAACCTTCAAATTCTCTTTCGATTGATCGATAGAAGCTTGACTTGTTTTTATCTGAAACTTAGTTTCATTTAGTTCATTCTTAGATTGTTCTATTTGAAGATTGAGCAGTTCGGTTGTTTCACTGAGTTTGTTACTGGCTTGCTGAATTTTAATCTGGCTTTCTTTCAGTTTATGAGAGCCTCCCCACCAATCTGAAATAGGTACAGATACTGAAACATAGGCCATTGCATTGGAACTAGTTTTATTCTCTACATCGCTAATGTATCCCATTCCTCCAAGTGCAACTTGAGGAAGATATTCTCCTAACACCATTTTCTTTTGTAACTTTTCGGCTTCTAGTGCTTTATTCAACAATTGATATTCATGTCTGTTCTTTACGGCATCACTATTCTCATTGCTTGCTTGTAGGGGTAATTCGGTTGGAACTAAGGGTTGAACCAGCACCACAGTGCTATCGTAATCAATCCCGATATGTTGGCACAATGCTCTTGTTGATAAACTGATTCCATTTTCCAACTTCAGCTTATTCATTTCTACTTCATTCAGTTTTAATTGGACTTTGAGTAAATCACTTCGTTGAGCCAACCCTGCTTTTACAGAAACACTGACATCTGAAAGCAATTGATTGAGTAGCTTTTCGTAGCTATTTAGCGTTGTCAGTTTATCTTGTAGTGCAATTGTGTTCCAATATAGATTTTCTGTTTTAACCAATACATCGGAGGTACTCATCAACTTCTTTTGCCGGTTAACCTCGTAACCGAGTTTAGCCAGTTTATTTCCATTGACAATACGTCCACCGGCAAAAAGGGGCTGAGTAACCGAAATACTTGCCATATTTATATAATTCAATGCATTTATAGGGATGTTTGGGATATAGGCGTATTGCGAAACATTTGCTAAACTTGCCAGATTCCCATCATATACAGGAAGATTCATGGATGGTATCGTTCCTTTTATTAAATAATCGGCCGATTTCATTGCCATTCCCATAGCACTTACTTTTGGAAAATAATTGGTAAAGGCTGCTTTTTTTGTTTCCATTGAGGACTGTACATCGAATTCTGCATTTTTAATTGCTTTGTTGTTTTTCAATGCCAGCATTTTGCATGAATCTATTGAAAGCGTTCTGGCTTGAGCTTGCAAGTCAGTAGCAAAACCATTTCCAACCATTAAAAATAAAGCCAGTATTGGAATTACCTTTTTAATGTTGTCATAAGAAATATGCTTTTTTGCATGTTTACCTGTTTTTTTCTCGCTATAAATTATTGTGTACAGTACCGGTAATATAAACAATGTAAGTACCATAGAAATTAACAATCCGAAGCAAATAATTGTACCCAATGGTCCCCAAAGAGGAGATCGACTTATAATCATGGGAATAACACCGACTGCGGCAGCTGCAGAAGTAAGGAATATAGGACGCATCCGTCGCTTACTGGCTGCAAGAGCAGCTTCTGCTACACCCATTCCATGCAATACTCTCAATTCTTGTAAGTAATCAATCAAGATGATACCATTACGCACCACTATACCACATAAACTGGTAATACCGATAAAACCCGTAAGACTAAATGGATACCTCATAAGGAATAATCCAATGGCAGCACCAGGTAAACCCAATAACATAGTGGACATAATAAGCGAAGCCAGTTTTACTTTTTTAAATTGGAATAACAGAATGAAGAAAATAACCACTACACTTAATCCCAAGGCAGTTCCCATTGGAATGAAAGTTTCCGTTTGTCCTTCAAGTTCACCTCCATAAGTTAGTGACACTCCTTCCGGAAGTTTCAGTTTGTCTAGTTGTGGTTTTATCTTGCTCAGTACATTCGACGAAATTGTTTTTGCGTCCATATCCAGCTGAACAGTCAGTGTACGAGTTCCATTGCGATGAACGATGATTCCTTCTGTCCATTGCGGTGTAAATTTAGCGAATGAGCGTAAAGGTGTTGAAGCAAAACTCATAGGAGAAGTAATAGTTTGATTACCTAAAAAGTCTATATCTTTAGGTTGACCTTTATCTTGCTTTAGCTCAACAGCTACAGGGTAGTCTCCTTCCCAAATTGTGGTAAGCGGAATACCATTGAGCCCCATCAACAACGAAGTGGCTACAAGGCCTTTGGAATAGCCCATACGGGTCGCTTTATCTTTGTCCATTTCAACCAATATGTTTTGATCTTTTTGTTCCCAGTCGGTACGAATCCATGTAACTTCTTTTACTGGTCTTACTATTGAATCGATCTGTGCTTCCACTTTATGTAAGTCGGCTATTGAATCGCCAGAGATACGTAATTCAATAGGATATTTACTCGGGGCTAATGCCATCCGTCTGAACTTTACATGAGCATTTGGAAATGTTCCGGCAAATTTCTTATTATATTCTTCACAGATTTCTTCTGTTGCCTTATTGGTAGTCGTATTTACCAATAATTGTCCAAAATTCGGGCTTGGCATATTGGGAGCATAAGCCATATGGAAGCGTGGGGAACTGGTGCCAATAAAACTGGTTACAGTTGTTACCCGTTTGTCTTTCTTTAGCATATTTTCCAAAACACCAACAACCTTAGCTGTGCTTTCCAGCGAGGCTCCTCTTTCCAAAAATACTTCAACCGCACACTGATTACGCTCTACAGTTGGAAATAACTGCTGATCCAGGGTTTTAAATATGACAATAGCCAACACTAGCGAAGCTATTCCTAAACCGATAGTAAGCTTCTTGTTTCGAAACGCCTTTTCCAGGCTATTATCAAAAACGTTCTGCATTCTGTCCAGAAAACTTTTCTTCTCAGAATTATCGTCTGGTGATTTTAATCCTTTTTTAATGAAAATAAAATTAAGATAGGGCACAACAAATAATGCTACAATTACCGAAACGGCTAATGCTACGCAAATTGTTATCGGTAAAACATGTAAAAAATCACCCGAAGTGCCGGGTATCATAATTCCCAGTGGAATATATACCACACAAATAGCCAGCGTAGCAGTGATAATTGGTGTTACTAATTCACGTGCACTCTTAATGGCCGCATGCCAGGAAGACATGCCATGGTCTTTCTTTTCTACATAATTATCAATAACAACAATGGAGTTGTCCACAATCATGCCTAGCACAATGATTAAACCTGCCAACGAAACCGTATTTAGCTCTACTCCTAAAAAGTAGAGAACCCCAAGCGAAATAAGTACAGCAATAGGCACCGTAAGTCCGGCAATACTAGCTACTCTTTTGGGTAGTAACAACAGTACGACTGCAATAACCGCAATGATGGCAATTAAGAATTCATGCATAAAGTTGGTTACAGAGTCATCCACATATTGTGGTAGGTTGGAAATCGTTTTTACCTCAATATCCTTCGGACATTGTTTTTTAAACACTTCCAATGCTTTCTCTACCTCTTTTCCAAACTGAACGATGTTATTGCCTTGTTGCATTTCGAGTGATAGAAGAATTGTTTTCTTTCCATCCTGACGAATATAACTATCCGGATCTTCATTGCGACGTTCTATTTTTGCAATATCCTTCAGACGAACAACCCCACCACTAGGATCTGAGAAAACAATCTGATCTGATAAATCTTTTTCCGATTCGAAATTTGCCGGAAAGTGTACTGATATATCGTTTACTCCATTTTTTAATTTACCTGCCGGAGAGATCATTCCGTTAGGCATGTATGATGAAAGTAAAGAAATGGATTTTATATTGTATTCGTTTAGTTTTTCAGGTTCAACATTTACATAAATTTTCTCTTTTTGAATCCCCGAATCTTTAATTTTAGAAACTGCAGGAATTTTACGACACTCTGCTTTTAGCCTTTTGAGCTGATTTTCCATGTCTTTATAGCTCTTAGTGTCGGACGATAAAGTTATCAATAAAGCTGATGTGTCACCAAAATCACTATTTGCCATTAAAGCAAGTACACCTGATGGTAAAGTCGACTTAAATTCATTCAACCCATGCTTCAACTTAGACCAAAACTCATCAGCATTCGTTACATTGTCGTTCAATTCTACATAAATAATCATCATTCCCTCTTTAGACTCGGAATATGTTTTTGCCTTTTTGACTTCTTTGAACCCAAAGATATAATTTTCAACTTGTTTAGTAAGTTGTTCTTCTACTTCGGACGAAGTAGCTCCGGGATACACCCCTATAACCAATCCTTGTCGGATGGTAAAGTTAGGAAACTCATTACGAGGCATATTGAATAAAGCATATACTCCATAAATAACGAATATACTAACTAAAATTAGGACAATGTTATGATAGCGCATTGCCCAACCTATATAACCAATCTTCTTCTGTTTCATAATTAAAGTGTAACTTTACAATTATCAGATAATTTTTGTTTCCCCTCGCACACCACTTTCTCGCCAATACTCAGCCCACCAAGAACTTCCAAACTATTGTTTAGATAATTACCAACTTGAATAATTCTTTTCTTTGCTATCTTTTGTGCAGGATCTACTACGTAAACATAGCTATTGTTATCTTTATCTTTATCCACAGCCTTGTAGGATACTGCCAGAATTTCTTTATTGGCAGCTATACCTAAATTGACATCGCAAACCATACCCGGTTTTAATAATAGATTAGGATTCTTTACTGTGATTTTGACTTCGTAAGTGCGAGAAATTTGATCTGCTACCACTCCTACATTTGTAACCACACCATCAAAAACTTTGTCATCGAGTGCAGAAACTCTAAAGCTTGCTCTCAATCCTTTTTTGATTTTACTAATTTCATTTTCGGCTACGGCTATTTTTACGTAAATAGTCTCGATCTTAACAAGTTCCAATGGAGTTATGGAGCTACCAAGAGATGCCATACCGGGTTCAATGTTTCGTTTTCCAATAATCCCGTTATCAGGCGAGTACAAAGCAGTTTTCTTTAAACTATTCTTAGCCATGGCAACCATAGATTGGGCTTGCTGTAGATTAGATTCCATTTCCACCCATTTGATTTCAGGCAAACTCCCGTTGTCGTGCACTTCTTTTAATCTGTTGTAAGCATCTTTTGCTTGCAAGTACTTCGAATTGGACATTTCGTACATATTTTGGGCATCTGCTTTATCAATGGTGGCTAACAATTGTCCTTTGTGAACAGCATCGCCTGCATTAACCAGAACTTTAAGCACAGTTCCTGATGTTTGAAAGGTAAGTGGTATAGTCTGAGAAGGTTCAATGCTACCGCTATAATGTAAGTCGGTTGAATTTTGAATCTTGTTTACTTCAGCTAATACAACCTGAGGATTAGTTGGGTTTTCTACATTGGTTTTGTGATTACACCCCACAAGCGACAATACTGTCAGCATAAATAAAATTGTTTTTTTCATATTCTACTTAAAAATTAGTTGATGAGTATTTTGAATTGTTTGTTCATTATAGTTGGAAACGGAAATATATTTACCTAACATTGTAGTAGTTAAGCTATAGTTGTATGACTTAATACGTCCTTTTTTACGTTATGGTTAAACAACACGCAGCTGAGAGTCCAAATTAATGGACTCCTGAAAGCATGTGTAAAAAGGTGAATGAATGTGATGAGTAAAGTTTGTTTCTTTGTATCAACATTTTATTGCTATAATTCTAAATTATAGCGCAAAGATCTTTCTTTATTGGATAATTTAAAAAGAGAAACTACCTAAAATGGACAAAAGTGGGGCTAAAAGGACAGCATAAGTTAGTGAGTAGCTAACCAGTCTATAAATGAAGTGATTTTTAGCTTTCCAATCAATATCTCAGCAGGATAGTTTACAGCTAGGTGAACCATTATTTTTCTGTTGAAATGCTTGGAGGCATCTTTAACTGCTTTTCTGTTTACTAAATACTGACGATTAGCTCTAAAAAATAGCGTTCCACATATATTCTCAATCTCCTCAAGATTCTGTGAAACAATGTATTTCTTTAGCTCGAAAGTCACAGCAAAAACATATTCATCTTCAAGATAAAACAATGCGATCTCTTTAGTTTCTAGTGGAATTATTTTATCGCCTTTGTATACAATTATTGATGGAGAATAGGAGCCTAATTGTTGACCCAATAATTGAATTAATTTACCATAACTATTGTCTGGGGTAGCAAATTTAGTCTTTAGAGATTGGTATTTATCAAGTGCTTTCGATACGGATGCTTTATTAAACGGTTTTAATAAATAATCGATACCATTTGCATCAAAAGCCTCAAATGCATATTGGTCATACGCAGTACAAAAAATTACCGGTGCCGATAACTTCACATTCCTGAAAATATCAAAGCTTAAACCATCAGGTAATTGAATATCTGAGAATAGTAGTGTTGCGTTTACTTTTAACTTTAACTTGTATATATGTGTAATGCAATACAATAAATGAGCTCTTTGATTTTTTGATTTGAATTGACTTACATTTGCCCGAAAAGCAAAAAATTATGCA
>Ga0302173_10001912_pt1 | contig 10270 bp, 11 predicted proteins | sample I_Fen_N3_1_FD_198785 | JGI IMG/M metagenome (GOLD analysis project Ga0302173, IMG submission 198785) | Peat permafrost microbial communities from Stordalen Mire near Abisko, Sweden - I_Fen_N3_1 | ecosystem: Environmental > Terrestrial > Soil > Wetlands > Permafrost | place: Sweden: Abisko... | reverse complement strand
TATTTCTATGACAAAACCAAATCTTTTTTTTCAGGAGACAATCTCGCTATCCGTTTCAAACGAAGTTCACTGAACTACGAAATAAAATAAAAATTAAGTGAAGTAATCTTTTGTGGCTAACCCCGCCACAAGAGGTTTTCCACTTCTTTAGAGACTAGGAATTAGTTTTCCTAACAATATTTTTAAAAACTATTCATGAAATTCGTGGCAAACTTTTTTTTATTTCACTTTCTATTAAGAATTCAAAATTGAAAAATCATTACTTTAGCGATACCATATTTAAAATTTAATCCCATGAAATTCCCCAAAATTTTATTGCTAATAGTTTCAATTGTACTTATTTCCTGCAACGATAAAAAACCCAACTCTTTTGAATCACTGCATCCAAAAGAATTTGCAGAAAAAATTAAAACAACAGATCATCCACAAATTTTAGACGTTCGAACTCCTGACGAATTCGAATCGGAACATATCGATAATGCCAAAAATGTAAATTGGAATGGTGACGATTTTGAAGCAAAAGCAGCATCTTACGACAAATCGAAACCTGTTTTTGTATATTGCCTAAGCGGAGGAAGAAGCAAAAAAGCAGCCACAAAACTAAAAGAATTAGGTTTTGATACTGTTTACGAATTAGATGGCGGTTTCCTGAACTGGAACGAAGAAGGATTTGGAATTCCTGCAGAGACAGAAGCCGGAATGTCTATGAATGATTTTAATGATTTATTAAATTCAGACAAAAAAGTTCTGGTAGATTTTTATGCGGTGTGGTGCGGACCTTGCAAGCAAATGGAACCATTTCTTTTAGCAATGCAAAAAGATATGGCAGATAAAGTAAAAATTATTAGAATTGATGTTGATAAAAACAAAAGGTTGGCAACTCAACTAAAAATTGACCAATTACCAACAATTGTATTATACGAAAACAGAGCCGTACAATGGAAAACTACAGGCTTTATCAGTGAAAAAGACTTAAAAAAACAACTGCAATAAAATAAAGAATATGCTAACGAAAGAATCATTGCAATTTCTAGACGATTTAAAAAAGAACAACAATAGAGAGTGGTTTCAGGACAATAAAAAACGATATGAGATTTTCAAAAAAGATTATCACCAGTTAGTGAGTGATTTTCTTGACGTAATGAAACCTCTTGATCCGTCATTAGAATTACTGGAAGTTAAAAATTGCACTTTCAGAATCAATCGCGATATTCGATTCTCTAAAGACAAATCACCTTATAAAGTGCATCTTGGTGTTTGGCTTTCATCAGGAGCAAAAGGACAAAATCGTTCCGGATATTATGTTCATATCGAAAAAGGAGCCAGTTTTATTGCTGGAGGATTTTATTCGCCAGAACCTGATCAGCTAAAGAAAGTCCGTAAAGAAATTGCTTTTTTTCATGATGATTTAGAAGCTATTCTTGCCGATAAAAACTTCAGGAAAGAGTTTGGAAGTTTGGATGTAAATGAAACTAATTCGCTTAAAAATCCGCCAAGAGGTTATGAGAAAGACCATCCGGCAATTGAATTTTTAAAACTAAAAAGTTTCACCGCTACTCAAAAATATGATATTTCTGAAGTCACTCAAAAAGACTTTGTTGCCAAAATGAGTAAAAAACTTATCGCTTTAAAACCTTTAAACGAGTTCATTAATCGCGCCTTAGAAACGGACGAAGAATTTTAAAAAAAGTTCGCCCCAGATTTCACAGATTAACACAGATTAAAAATCCTTTAAAATCTTTTAATCTGTGGCAACAAAAAACAAATAGGTAAAAAAATTACCACGACTAATTAGTGAAAATTCGCGAAATTCGTGGCAAAAAACTACTCCTCAAATGACAAAAAGAAAAATACTTTTTCTTGGAGAATCCTATCGCGCTGACGCTATTACATGGATGAATGGCTTGAAGGAATTTGGCGACTTTGAAATTTGCACCTGGGAACTTCAAACACCAAACAACTCGAAACTCAACCGCTTCAAACGTATTTTAGAATATATCTTCTCTCCTTTTTCTATTGGAGAAACAATCCGAAAAGAAAAACCGGATATGATTATTGCCGAAAGAACGACCAGTTATGGTTTTCTTGCAGCAATTTCAGGAATGCATCCTATTGCAATTGCACAACAAGGCCGAACCGATTTATGGCCGGAAGGTTCTGTATTATTACCCTTAAAAAAAATCATTCAGAAACATGCTTTCAAAAAAGCCGATTTAATTCATGCCTGGGGTCCGGTTATGACAATTTCGATGAAAGCAATTGGCGTTGATATGGATAAAGTTTTGGTGACCCCAAAGGGAATTGACTTATCACTTTTTTCTCCTTCGATCAATAATTCAAATAAAATTGAAGCTATTGTAACGCGATCTTTACAACCGGAATATCGCCATGATTCGATTTTGAAAGCATTCGCAATTTTAAACCAACAAGGAATCGATTTTTCGTTGACGATTGTTGGCGACGGAACACGTTTGCAATCTTTGAAAGATTTAGCCGCAACATTACAAATCGAGAACAAAGTTATTTTTACAGGAAGAATTCCAAATACTTCACTTCCTAAATTATTACAACAATCGAATATTTATATCAGTATGCCGATTACCGAAGGAGTTTCGGCTTCTTTATTCGAGGCGATGGCATGCAGCTGTTACCCCGTAGTTTCGGACATTCCCGGAAATCAAAGCTGGATCAAACATCGCGAAAACGGACAATTGATAGCAATTGATAATATCGAAATGCTCGCCGAAGAACTAATTTGGTCTTTTGAAAATGCTGAATCCCGAAATGATGCTATTATTCAAAATCGAAAATTTGTAGAAGAGAATGCAAATTATGATATTAATATGAAGATTATTGCAGATAAATATCATGAGTTACTGGATTCTCGTGCTTAGTTTAACCACAAAGAAAGCAAAATTTTTATCTCCAAAACTTTTTTTAAAAGCAAAGTTCGCCAAAGCTTTATCAATACAAAGCTTTGCTAACTTTATATTTTCTCTCCATAATATACAGATAAAGCCTTGCTTCTTTGCGATAAAATAGTCATCCGTAACTTTTCTTCAATTTCAGCGACTTACTATTAAATAGCGTAATTTAATCCCAAAAAAAGATCATGAATAATAGAAGAAATTGGTTAAAACAAATAAGTTTAGGCACAATAGGATTAGGCTTTTGCGATTTTGAAGCATTTGCAAATCCATCCGAAGAATATCTTTTAACAAATTTTGACAAATCTCCTATTTCATTACGATCAAACGAAAATCCGTATGGCCCATCTCCGCTAGCTCGAATTGCTATGACCAAAAGTATCAATAGCAGTAATCGATATGCCTGGAATCTTTATACTGAATTAATTACCACTATTGCAAAAAAAAACAATGTTTCTGACAATAATATCATGCTTGGTGCAGGTTCAACAGAAATTTTAGATTTGGTTCTTCAATACACCGCCCTACAAAAAGGTAACTTTTTAATGGCGGAAACGACTTATGACTATTGGACTGATCCTTTTAAAAAGTTAGACTTAAAAAAAATTACTGTTCCGTTAACCAAAAACAAAAAACATGATTTAACGGCCATGCTAAAAGCAATTGACTCAGATACAAAAATGATTTATATCTGTAATCCTAACAACCCAACAGGGACAATATGCGATAGAGAAAACTTAATATCGTTTATAAAAGAAGCTAGTAAAAAAGCGATTGTTTTTGTAGATGAAGCTTATATCGATTTTACAAAAGAACAATCATTATGCAATCTTGTTCTTGAAAATAAGAACTTAATTATTACCAAAACTTTTTCAAAGATGTACGGTTTAGCGGGTGCACGTATAGGTTATGCAGTTGCAAATACTTCTACAATTGACGAACTCAATACATTAAAATCATCTCCAAGTTTATCGATTAGCGTAATATCTACAGCCGCAGCGATCGCGTCATTAAATGACGAAAAATTCATCAGGGAAGTATATATTGCCAATGAAGAAGTGAAGAAATTTACGATTGATCAACTTACGCTACTCAATTTAACCTGTATTCCGTCTTATTCAAATTTCATTTATTTCTCTTTAGAAAATTATAGAAAAGATTATTTTAAACAATTAGAAACCAATAATATTCTGGGAACCAAAATCTATGAAGAAAACGGAAAATGGACCAGAATTACAATTGGAACAATGAAAGAAATGCAGCAATTTATTGCGGCAATAAAATAAAAGCTTACAAAAGCCTGTCCCCTTTATTTTCAATCATTTTATTGTTGGTTATTTTGTAGAAAATCTATTCAAATAAATTATAATCCTTACTTTTGACCTTAGATTATAAAAGCCTTTTATTTATGGAAATCCAATCCAATTTTTCTTTAAAAAACTACAATACTTTTGGTATCGAAGCTAAAGCCAAACAATTTGTTGCCGTTCATTCAGTAGACGAATTAAAATCAATTTTGAAACAATACAAAAACGAGAAAAAATTTATTCTAGGTGGCGGAAGCAATATGCTTTTAACTAAAGATATTGAAGCTTTGGTCATTCATATTGATTTAAAAGGTAAAAAAATAATTAAGGAAGATGACGATTTTGTCTGGGTCGAAAGTCAGGCTGGCGAAACCTGGCACGATTTCGTTCTCTATACCATCGATAACAATTTTGGAGGTTTAGAAAATATGTCACTGATTCCAGGAAATGTGGGTACAACTCCGGTTCAGAATATTGGCGCTTACGGAACTGAAATAAAACACACTTTTGTTTCCTGCGAAGCCATGAATATTGAAACTCAGGAAATAAAGACTTTTACGAATACCGAATGCAATTTCGGATACAGAGAAAGTATCTTCAAAAACGACGTTAAAGACCAATATATTATTACGGCTGTAGTCTACAAACTAACAAAGCGCAATCATAAAATCAATACTTCATACGGAGATATTACGGCCGAATTGGCTAAAAATAATATCGTTACTCCCACTTTAAAAGATGTGAGTAATGCTGTAATTGCCATCAGACAAAGCAAATTACCGGACCCTAAAGAACTGGGAAATAGCGGAAGTTTTTTTAAAAACCCGATTTTATTGAAATCTGATTTCGAGAAAATCCATCAAAAATTTCCTGAAATGAAATACTATGAAGTTTCAGAAATCGAAGTAAAAGTTCCTGCTGGCTGGTTAATTGAACAGGCAGGTTTTAAAGGAAAACGTTTTGGCGACGCCGGAGTGCATAAAAATCAGGCTTTGGTTTTGGTAAATTACGGAAACGCAACAGGACAAGAAATTTTAGCGGTTTCAAAAGATGTTCAAAAAACTGTTTTCGAAAAGTTCGGAATTCATATTGAAGCCGAAGTTAATATTATTTAGATTCTTTTCGCCACGAATTACCGCGAATTAATTAGTGTAAATTCCCTGAATTCGTGGTAAAAAAACACTACTCTACTTTTTTCAAATGAAAGAACTTATTTCCATAAAAATCGAAAATCCGGATGACGAAAAAGTTTTGGCAATCACAGAAGAATTATCAGAAAATCTTTATATTCGTTTTGGAAGTGACGGAAAAAATTCTTTTCAGGATTGGGAGAATGAAAATTCAAAGTTTGTATTTGTTGTAGCTGAAATTAATACTGAAATTGTGGGTTGCGGAGCAATCAGACCAATTGACACAACTACTGGAGAAGTAAATCGAATGTATGCCAAATATCCGGGAAAGAAAATCGGACAAACGATTTTAGACTTTTTAGAAAATAAAGCTCTAAATCTTGGTTATACTAATTTGATTTTAGAAACACGAGTAAAAAATGAAAGTGCCGTTCAGTTTTATCAAAAACAAGGTTATAAAATAATTCCGAATTACGGAAAATATACAGATCGACCGGAAGCCATTTGTCTGGAAAAATCTTTAAATCAAAATTCATAGAAATGTATACTCCTAAAATATACAAAGACGAAGATCCGGAATCAATCAGAACTTTTTTGAAAGAAAATAGTTTTGGCATTCTGATCAATCAGACACACGGAAAATTATGCGCAACACATATTCCGATAGAACTTGAAGTTACAGCTGACGGAAAAGAAGTTTTGCAAGGACATATTTCAAAATTAAATACACAAGCAGAAGGTTTTGCCCAAAACGATCAGGTTCTGGCTGTTTTCACAGGTCCGCATAGTTATATTTCGTCTTCCTGGTACGATCACGAAAATGTACCTACCTGGAATTATATAGCCGTACATGTTTATGGCCGAATTAAAATTGTAGACGAAGCCACCACAATAGAGCAGCTTAAAAAATTAGTTGATAAATATGAAACTGGTTCTGAAAACCCGGTTCGCGTTGAAGATTTATCAACAAAAACAATGCGCGAAGCCAGAGGAGTATTTGGTTTTGAAATTGGAATTGACGAAATTCAGGCTACCAAAAAACTGTCTCAGAACCGTGACGACCACAATTATAAAAACATTATTACAGAATTAGAAAAAACTGAAAACCCTCAGGCTATTGCTGTTGCGAAAGAAATGTCGAAATGCCGAAAGTAAATTGGCTTTAGCCATTGAAATCTAGGAATTCATAAGTACATTTGCACGCGCAAGATTCAGAAATTAAAAGACATTAAAATCAGATGCTTATAACTTTATTTTACTTCTTTATTGCTATTGTTGTTATCCAGGTTTTCTACTACTTAGGAATTTTTGGAAAGTTTGCTTTTGCCAAACCACAAGATATTACGTCAAAAAAATTACCTGTTTCGGTAATTGTTTGTGCTAAAAATGAAGAAGAAAACGTAAAAAAGTTTATTCCGTTATTGGCAGACCAAAATTATCCTGATTTCGAAATTGTTTTAATAGACGATGCTTCAAGCGACGAAACCTTAGAAGTTTTTGAGCAATTCGAACAACAATATCCTAATATTCGTTTAGTAAAAGTGCAAAATAATGAAGCTTTTTGGGGAAATAAAAAATATGCTTTAACCTTAGGAATCAAAGCATCCAAAAAAGAATACTTACTATTTACTGATGCTGATTGTTATCCTACTTCAAAAAACTGGATTACAGCAATGACATCTCAATTTACCATGAACAAAACAATTGTTTTGGGATACGGTGGTTATGAGAAAGTTGAGCGTTCTTTACTAAATAAAATCATTCGTTTTGAAACTGTTTTAACAGCGGTACAATATTTTTCATGGGCAAAATTGGGACTTCCGTACATGGGAGTTGGCCGTAATTTAGCCTATAAAAAAGAAGAGTTTTTTAATGTAAATGGTTTTATCGAGCATATCCAGATTCGTTCTGGCGATGATGATTTGTTTATCAATCAGGCGGCAAACAAAAACAATACAACTATATCCTATACTCCGGAAAGTTTCACCTACTCGAAACCAAAAGAGACTTACAGAGAATGGTTTACTCAAAAAAGAAGACACATTTCTACAGCCGAGCATTATAAGTTTTTCGACAAAATGCAGCTGGGTCTGTTTTTTATCTCACAATTATTCTTCTTTATCTTAGTTATAGTATTATTGGCTTTCCAATTTCAATGGATTGCAGTATTGGCTATTTTAGCAACACGTTATACCGTGGCATGGACTGTAATTGGATTTTCTGCCGGAAAATTAAAAGAAAATGATATTAAAGTTTGGTTTCCTATCGTAGAAATCATGCTTATATTCACGCAAATTAATATCTTTATAACTAATATCTTTTCAAAACCTGTATATTGGAAATAAATTCTAAAATAGAAAAAGCGAAAAAGGGCGATCAAATCGCCTTTACTTTTTTATTAGATTATTTCTGGAACGAAGTGTACGGCTTTATGCTAAAGCGCACTGAAAACGAAACTACTGCCGAAGATATCACCATCGAAACCTTCTCTAAAGCTTTTGATAAAATAGGCTCTTACAACCCTGAATTTCAATTCAACACCTGGTTAATTGCTATTGCAAAAAATGTATACATTGATTTATTGCGTAAAAAGAAAACCAATCTTTTTATAGAAATAACAGATAACGAAGACCAACAGGCTTACAATATTGCCGACCCTACTCCATCAGCCGAAGATGCTTTAATTAAAGAGCAAAATCTTTCCCGCCTGCTACAATGCATCAAAGAACTGAAACCACATTATCAGGAAGTAATCCAGTTGCGTTATTTTCAGGAAATGACTTATCAGGAAATCGCACTTAAAATCGATGAACCTTTGAGCAATGTAAAAGTAAAATTACTTCGTGCTAAAAAATTATTGGCAGAAATCATCGAACGTAATAGATAATTTACTATCTTTAGGTAAAGAATAAGATATAATTCACTTTATTCTTAAAAAAGTAAATTATCCACACATTAAAACAACAACGCTTCCGTTGTTTGCTAAACCCAAAACCTTATTGCTTATGATTTAAATGTTACTTAACCTTAAAATCCATAAATCATGTCTAAATCAAGTATCTACGAAACAAGCTGGACCAATCTTGTTTTCGAAAACAAAAACAAAGAGTACGGCGCGTACCAATTACGCCAGGAGAATTCAAAAACCACCATCTCAGCTCTATTTATGGGTTTGCTATTATTAGCCGCTTTGGGAAGTGTATCAGTGTTAATTAACAAATTCAGGCCTGTTCCGACAGAAATAGTACCATTAGATCCTGGTCCATTAGTTGTAACACCGTATGAGGTACATCCTGTTATTCCAAAAACAGAAGAGCCAGTAGTTCCTCAACAACAGAGTGCAGCTGCGGCACCAGCTACCAGTACACAATTAACAAATCCTGTTGTTGCTGCACCAGATCAAGCTACTCCTGAAATTGCGACTAATGCAAATAATGCTCCTGCTGTAGAAAATCCTACAGGTACAGGATCTGTTGTAAACGCAATACCAACTACTGGAGGTGGAGGTGGCGAAGCAGAAGTACCTGTCATTACTAATGAACCTTTACCAACTGCACTTTTAGACAAAATGCCGGAATTTCCAGGAGGAATGGCTAAGTTTTACACTTATGTAGGTAACAATTTCAACAGACCGGAATTGGATGCTGAAAAAACATTAAGAGTGTATGTTTCATTCGTAATCGAAAGAGATGGTTCTATTACTGATATCATGGTAAAAAACGATCCTGGTTACGGACTTGGAAAAGAAGCAATCAGAGTATTAAAATCATTAAAAACAAAATGGATTCCCGGAGTATTAAACGGGAAAGCAGTTCGAACTGCCTATAACCTTCCGATCACGATAAAAACGGAAGCTCAATAATAAAAATAGAAAAGCAGAATTTAGGTTCTGCTTTTTTTTTTGCGCTTTACCTCAACAACGAAAATTTCTTTCTGTCATCCTGATACCTCTGAATTACGACTTTGATCCTTCAAATTTTATGTTTTTTTCTCAGCAAAGAAAACTTCACGCAAAGCCACAAAGACGCAAAGTTTAAAAATTCAAAACTTTAAAAAAAGCTTTGCGACTCTGCGCCTTTGCGAGATTAAATTTTTAAAAAGCTTTACATCTTTGCGACTTTACGAGATTAAATTTTAATTACTTTTACAACACCTTTTAAAGGAAAATCAAATCTATCAAAATTAAAAACTAAAAAATGGGAATATTTTCAGCTATCCTTGGCAACGCTGGTTCTGTCAGTCAGGAAGATTTAATTAAAAAATACGGTCAGCTTTTGACTGATAACGAAGAGATCGAAATGGGTTTTAAATTAATTCGTGATACTTTTATCTTTACGAATAAAAGATTAATCTTAGTTGACGTACAAGGAATAACGGGCAGCAAAACAGAATACAAATCGATCGCCTACAAAAGCATCACTCGCTTTAGCGTAGAAACCGCAGGAACTTTTGATCTTGATGCCGAATTAAAAATTTGGGTTTCAAGCGAACTAAACCCAAGTACTGTAAAACAATTTAATAAATCTGTAAACGTGTATGATGTACAAAAAGTACTGGCTTTTCACGTTTTAGGTTAATATCAAAAATAAAAAACCCGATAAATTTCTCAGAAACTTACCGGGTTTTATTTTACTGTCAGAAATTATTATTTCTTTTTAGTAGTTGTTTTTTTCGTAGTGGCAGCTTTTTTGGTTGTCGTTTTCGTAGCTACCGGCGCAGTATTTACAATTTTTTGTTGTACATACGGTTTATACAAACCATCTTTTTCTGCTCTTTTCTTAGCATCTTCGGCTCTTTGTTGTGAATCCGGATGCGAACTCATCATCTGATCGATAAATGACGCTTGCGATCCTTCGCTCATCTTAGCCAGAATTCTAAAAGCAGATTCTTCGGCATTTACATTATA
>Ga0302173_10001908_pt1 | contig 10275 bp, 13 predicted proteins | sample I_Fen_N3_1_FD_198785 | JGI IMG/M metagenome (GOLD analysis project Ga0302173, IMG submission 198785) | Peat permafrost microbial communities from Stordalen Mire near Abisko, Sweden - I_Fen_N3_1 | ecosystem: Environmental > Terrestrial > Soil > Wetlands > Permafrost | place: Sweden: Abisko... | reverse complement strand
AATTGCCGCTGCTGCTGCCAAAGTATGTCCTGTAAAAGGTTTGGTAGAACTAAAATCCGGAACTTTTTCTTCTTGATATATTCTCAGTAAAGCTCTTCCTTCAGATAAATCATTGTTTGGAGTTGCTGTTCCGTGCACGTTGATATAATCAATTTGCGAAGGTTTTAAGCCCGAAACTTCAAAGGCTTTTTTCATCGCAAAATAAGCGCCATCACCATTTTCTGAGGAAGCAGTTTGATGAAAAGCGTCGTTTGCATTTCCGTAACCGGAAACTCTTGCCAGAACTTTTTTGTTTTGTTTGGCAACAATTTCATCCGATTCTAAAACCAAATATGCTGCAGCTTCGCCAAGGTTTAATCCTTTTCGTTCATTGTCAAAAGGTTTGTTGAAATCGTCTGATAAAATCATCAAAGTTTTAAATCCGTTAATCGTGAATTTAGCCAAACCATCGGCTCCGCCAACAATTACACGATCTAGTTTTCCGTTTTTAATTAATCTCGCACCCAACATAATTGCGTTTGCGGCAGAAGAACAAGCGGTGCTTATAGTGGTAACAATTCCTTTTAAACCAAGTTCTTCAGCAATTTTCTCAGCAACATCTCCTCCGTCATGGCAAGCAATATACTTGACAAGTTCAGGGTGTTCGAAATAATCGTAATAATGCTTTTCAGTCATGTCCATTCCGCCTACGCTTGTAGCAGAAATAAGTCCCGTTCTAAATTCGTTTATCGATGTAATTCCTGCATTTTCAACAGCTTGTTTGGCTGCAATTGTGCCAATCATCGCCGTTCTCGAAAAGTTATTATCTTGGCTAAGTTTCAATTCGTCAACCAATTCTTCGTTGGTTTTTTTAATTTCACCTACCTTAATAACATCGGCATGAACAGTTGGAATATTTGTGATACGAGAAATACCAATTTTATTTTCGATTAACGACGTATAATTTTCCTCGACTGAATTTCCAATCGAAGAGATAATTCCCATTCCGGTTATTGCGACACCTTTTGCCATTTTAGATTTCAGAGTTTTGATTTTAGATCAAATTAAACTTTGCGCCTTTGCGTCTTTGCGAGCGAATTTCTCGCAGTTTAGAAAAAGAAGCTTTTGATTCAATCTCGCCAAGTCGCAGAGTCGCTAAGCTTTTAAGCTGACCACTCTTTGATAAAGTTTATGTAACTATTTAGTTCTGTTAGCGCTAATGTACGCCGCCATAGTTTCGATCGATTGAAAAATGGTTTTTCCCTCTTTTGGGTCAACCAATTTAATTCCGTAATCTTTATCTAAAATCACAATTAATTCAAGCGCATCAATGGAGTCTAAACCTAAACCATCTCCAAACAAAGGATCGTTATCAGCAATATCTTCGATTGCGATATCTTCAAGGTTTAAAGTCGTAATGATTTTATTTTTTAATTCTTCTTTTAATGCTTCCATGATTATTGATTATATAATGTATTGATATTTTCGTTTGTATATTTTGTGTTTTCTTCTGCACTAATGACACAAAGAAATGCTTTGTAATCATCCTTAAAAAATTCTACCCAACCGCACAGAACTGAATCTGCCTTATTTGTGTTTAATAAAACCTCGGAATAGTTCAACAGAAACTCCGAATTGAAAGCATCAAATATAAAGAAAGAATTTTCACTTTTTAGCTGATGACGAATACTTATTTCGCCCAAACAAATATTTGGTAAAGTATAAACGAAAACTGCCGGACTCGGATAATAGTTTTCTTTGTCCGAAATAGATTCCTGATACTTAACATCAGTATCTAAACTTGACGATTTATTGGCCAAAACCAACGCAATATTGTTTTCTTGCTCCGTAGAAGTTATTGGACTCAAAAGTAATTCAGAACCCAAAAAAGCCAGTTTGCTCAAAGCGTCCATTTTGAAAAACTTCGGGTATTGAATATCAAAATTGCGATACGCTTGTTTCGAAAAATCAGCAAAATCAGTTGGTTCAATTTTGAATATAGAAGTTCCGTTCAAAACGATTTCGTTGTTTTGAATGGTGATGTAGGATTGTATGTAGGTTTTATTTTGAGTCATTTGCTTTTTTTAATCTGGACAAATCTGAAATTACTTTATTCGATTTATAATTCCCGTTATAAGTGTTCGATCTAATAAATTACTTTTATAAACATAACTATCGTCGTCAAGAATTTCTATTATTTCTACATAAATCTTTTGACCAATCAAATAATCCAACTTTCTATTACTAACTTCTAAATAGGTCAAAGTGTAATTAGTTTCATCTATCCAGTCAATTTTGTATTTTGAAACATCATCTTGGCTTTTTTCTAGTTGAAACTCGTTATCCCTTTCAATTATTACATCAGAATAACTACCATCATTATATTTAAATGTACCACTTCTGAATTCGAGACATTTTGAAATTTTTGAAGTGTCTAGTTTTTTATCTTTAAATTTTGGATTGATAAATTTAAATATATAATCATAACAGTTGTTTCTTAATTTACTGTCGGGATAATATTCTATGCCTTTTCGATACTCCACAACTTTTTGTATATTTCCCTGATTTTTATAAGTTGTTTTTTCAGGAATTACAGTTACAGAGCTTGTCTTGCCATAATTATCAACGCAAAAATTAATTGTTAAAATCTCAATATTATTTGCATCATCAACAAAAAATTCATCTTGAACTTGCGCATTAGTGGTTAAATAAAAGAAAAAGCAAAGAGAGGTAATTAGTTTCATTTAGATTGTAGTTTTATTTCACTCTTTCAAAAACAACAGCCGTATTACAACCTCCAAATCCAGAAGCTGTTTTTAGAAAAAAATCAATAGTCACCTCTTTATTTTTCTCAATAACATTTATAGTTTCAGTAACTCCAATTTCATCAAAACCTTTTGATTCAAAAAGTATATTTTGATTTGCTGATTCAATTGCGATAACTGTTTCTAACAATCCAGAAGCGCCTAATGTATGACCGTAAAATCCTTTTAAACTATTTATTGGAGCATTTTGTAAACCTAAACGATTTAAGGCAATAGCTTCCATTTCGTCATTGAACGGAGTTGCGGTTCCGTGCGCTGAAATATAATCGATTTTGTCTGAATTAATTTGAGCTTCTTTCAAAGCATTCTGAATACTTCTAAACAAACCTTCGCCTGTTCTTGAAGGTCCGGAAATATGATTGGCATCGTTTATCGAACTGTCGCCAATCACTTTTATTTTGGCAGTTGCCGGATTCGCCGAAACTAAAACTGCTGCCGTTGCTTCGCCTAAACTTACTCCGGTTCTGTTTTTAGAATACGGTTTACAAGGCAAATCGCTAATTGCCTGAAAAGCATTAAAACCTGACAAAACAAACTCCGAAACTTCGTCTCCGGCAATAACAAAAATGTTGTCGTAAAGCTCAGATTGAATCATTCTTTTGGCAACAGAAATGGCAAGAATTCCAGAAACACAAGCATTTGAAACTACAATTGGCTGTGTTTTGAAACCGAAGAAATTGGCAACGTTCTTTGCTAAAACATCTAAATGTGCATTATTAAAATTTTCTTCAGAATCGTTTTTTAATGCGGTAACATTTCCTTTTGTAGTCGAAAGGATAAAAGCAGTTTTGGAATTTAATTCAATTCCGGAATTTTTGATAATCGGCTCTAAAGCCAAAATCATCATTTTCTCTAATCGAGAATATTTTGTTTCAGTACTTATTTTTTTAAAAGCACTATTTATTTTTTCATCGTTAATGATAGAAGCATAAAACGGCATTGGCATTAAAGAAAGAGCTGAATGTAATTGAATACCCGATTCGCCGTGAAGAATTGCTTCGATGTTCGATTCAACATCAAAACCTAAAGGCGTGATACAATTCGTTTCGTTGATATATACTTCTCTTAACATTTTGTGATTTATTTCTGTATGGTTTTATGGCACGCAGATTCTACGGATTTAAGCAGATTTACACTGATTTTTTGATTTTTAATTCGTGAAAATTGGTGTAATTCGTGTTCTATTTTAATAGTCCAACTTTCCTTTTCCATTCTTCATAAAAAGGTGGATTTGTCAGCATTAAATTTCCTTCTTTATCTAAAAATACCTGAACGGTTTCGCCTGTGCAGGCAACATCACCATTTGCATCCAGTATTCTAAAAATATAAATCATTTTGGCGGCAGGTGTATCAACAACTGTTGTTTCAATGGTTACAACATCGCCGTAACGCAAAGACAATTTATGCTCGCATTTTGATTTTACAATTGGTGTTGTAAAACCCGTTGCTGCAATATCCAAATAGGTAAGTCCGTGTTCACGTCCAAATGCTTCACGTCCATCTTCAAAATAGGTAATATAATTGCCGTGCCAAACAATTCCAAGCGGATCAGTTTCGTTAAAACGAATTCTGATTTCGTGCGAAACGGTTAGGGAAGTGGCTTCGTTATACTGTTCTTTTCTTTTTGTCATAAAATAGGGCAATAGATGTTGTGATTATAAAGAACAAAAATAACAAACTTATTTTTGGGATGATTTCAACGAAAGAAACGTTGCGTAATAATACATCGTAAAACGCTTCTAAACCCCAATTCATGGGTGACGATTTGGCGATATACTGCATGATTTTTGGCATTGCAAAAACAGGAACCCAAACTCCGCCAATTGCAGCCAGAATTAGTACACTTGTCGCGCCAAAAGGTGCAGATTGTTCTTGTGTGGTTGCAACTGTTCCTAATAAAATGCCGAAACCAATGGCGGCAAAACCTGAAAATAAGGCGACAATACTCATTAAAAATAAATGTCCTTCGATATTAAGCGGTGGCAAACCAATATGCGGAAACAAGAAAATAGCAACGGCAACCATCATATAAAACTGAATCATACAAATGATTGAATACGTGATTGTTTTTCCGATGATGACAATTAGATTTGAAACCGGATTGGTCAGTAATCGAACAAATGTTCCTTGCGATTTTTCTTTTACGATATTTATAGACAAAGGAATTACAATAAAAAATATAGCAAAAAGTGTCCACGCGGGCACGTTATGCTGTACTGAATTTGGTAATACATCTTTGTTGTTTATTCTTGGAATAATTTCTTTGAAGGTAATGAAACTCTTTTGTTCGAATTGAACATTTCCTTCTCCTAATTGATTTTGAAAAGTAGTGTAAATTGATTTGGTTTCGATTTGCGAAATCATTTTATCGATAGAACTCATGACCGCATTTTTGAAACTCATTTGAACCGCTGGATCAAAATACAATTTCACTTCTTTTTCTTTGATTACTTTTGGTTTTTCGGCTTGGGCAGAAGTATCGGTTTCAGTTAAACCCATTTTGCTCACAATGTTCTGGACATTCTGATCAATTTTGGTTTGTAAATCAATACTTAGATTTTTCGGAATTATAATTGCCAATTGAAATTTTCCTTTGTAAACGGCTTCTTTGGCAACTTCTTCGGTAATTGGTTTGTTGTCGATTTGGGTGATAACACTAAACAAATTGCTTTTTTCTAGGTTCTCAAAAACGGATTTCGAGACTGAACCGTTGTCGTTATCTACCAATAAAATGGGAATTTTATTATCACTAATCGTTTTAAAAGCGCTATCCTGAATTAAGGTAACTGTAATGACTAAAACTAAAGGCATGATAAACAAAATGATCAAACCTCCTAAATCTCGTTTGAGCAACAAGAATTCTTTTACGACCGACATCCAAATTTTATACATCATCTCGCAACTCTTTACCGGTTAATGAAATAAAAACGTCTTCTAGATTTCTTGCATTTTCAGTCCCATCAATTAAAGCTTTTGGAGTTCCTTTGGCATAAATCTGACCTTGGTCTAAAATGGCAATATTGGTGCAGAAATCTTCGGCTTCGGCCAAATGATGCGAAGTGTATATAATGGTAGTTCCGTTTTGGTTTAAAAATTTTAAATAATCGATAATGGCATTTTTAGAATGAACATCAACACCAACGGTTGGCTCATCTAAAAACAAAACTTTTGGGTTGTGCAGTATTCCGGCGATTAAATTTACTCGGCGCTTCATACCTCCGGAAAAGGTGTCGATACGTTTGTCTGCAAATTTTAATAAACCTAAAAGATCCAAAGTTTCGATTACTTTATCTTTTAAATGATTGCCTTTTAAGCCGTACATACTTCCAAAATAATGTAAATTTTCTCTCGCCGTTAAGGTTGGATACAAAGCATATTCCTGCGGAACAACTCCAATAATTTTTTTAATTTTTGAAGCATGATTAGAATAGTTTAGATCGTCAATACTAAAATGTCCGGAAGTTGGTTTTATCAATCCGCAAAGCAAAGAAATTAAAGTAGTTTTTCCAGCGCCATTTGGTCCTAATAATCCAAAAATCTGACCTTGATTAATATCCAACGAAACAGCGTTCAAAGAATACATTTCTGCATCTTTGTACTTTTTCGAAAGGGATTCTATTTTTATAATGGATTGCAAAATATATATTTAGCTAATTGCTTTTTTTAGTTTTTTGAAAAAGATTTCTTCTCTGTTGGCAATACTCAAAAGTTCATCTGCAATGGCATTGTAAGCATCTTCTTTGGCACTTCTGTTTTTGTAAATTCTGGAAGCTTCTACAGCAAAATCTCTCCAGGAATCTCCTATTTGAGTCATTTCTTTCGAGAGCACTTTTAATTCTTCGTTGTTTAAAATAACCGAAGCTTCTTGTAAAAATGCGGCATATATAAATCGAAAACCTCCGCCACCGGTTCCTATTTCTTCCTGCATACGAACCATTTGGGCAAGGTAATGATTGGCTTTTCTAACGCCGTGTTTCAAAGGCCATTTTCTAATTTGTCGAGAAACCATCTTAATTCCGCGAACACCAACAATTGGCATTGGCGCCAACATATCGCGACACGTATTTTTGATTCCTTTAATAATGGCACTTTTTAAATCAACATCTTTGGGAATCTGAATGGGATAATACATTTGTCCCCTTGGAGCAAACGCCCCTTTGGCAAAACGTACTTTATCTAATTCTTCGTGTGTCAAAGAGGTAACGGTTTCCATTACGGGATCGCTAATTAAATAATCAGTTTCGGTTTTTCCGTAAACGACTAAATTGTGTGCGTTGAAATGGAAACGGTATTCGTCCGGAAAATAACTTAAATGATAAACGCCAACTTGTAATCCGGTTGGGATATTATTTTTTAGATTTTCATCTAATGCTTTATTGGCATTAACTGTCGATGAAAATTTTTGTCTTTTTATTTTTAAATTTAAACGGTTGGCAACTTTATTAAAAATCTGCCCAGGCAAAGTTCTGTAACTAATTGCTGGTGCGTGATTTACTTTTAAAAAAGGCAAATACACAAAAAAAAGTCCCGAACCAATTCCAAAAACCATCGGTTCGCTGATATTGAGTCCGCTATTTTTTAAGAGGTTTGAAGCTACTCCATTTTCACAATGAGCAGATTGATGATGTGTAAAAGTAACTTGCATTAATCTGTTTTAAAGTTTTTTAAATCGGCTATTGAAATCTCAAAAGCGTCGGCATATTTCTGTAAAGTTTTATCACTCAATTTGGCAAAAAAAGTTGGTTTAAAATGTCTTTTTACACGCCATTTCCACATTTCTACATAACCTGCAAGAATGGTAAGATCCATTTTATTGAGTTCCATATAATAACAAATTGGACTTAATTCGCCAGTCTGAATTTTCATTTTTGCTTCTTCTGCACGTTCTTTTATATCGTCGATTGCGTTCGAAAGTGCAATGGCTTTTGGTTCCCAACCTGTACTTAATGCAGTTGTATAATCGCCATTTTCATCAGTCGCATAAACAAGTTCCTTCAGGTTCTTTTTGCTTAAATTTCCATCGTGCTGAGGTACATTTTCTTTTTCCATGACGGTTTTTTTTTAATCTATATCATTAATCGTATAAAAACTAAAATGGGTAATATTTCAATTATAATTAATAAAGTGAGATTTATGAGGGCTAAATTTTTCTTTTTTTTGACAAAAGAATAAATCATTTCTAACAACAGAAATAGACAGTAAGCTTGACTTAAAAAGAAAGCTAATTCATCGGAGTTTATTTTAAAAACAACAATAAGTAGCAATATTAAAATTCCTATTCGAATTAGTAAATGATTAAGCGGTTTTTTTGTATCCATTTAATTATTATTCAACTGAAATCGTCTTTTGAATGAACAAATTAATTTCGCATTCTAAAAGTAGTTTGTCTTCCAATAAACTTTCACAGCTCATCGTGCATAAGGTGTAATCATCGCCTGTAAATTTCGAAACCAAGTTTGCTTTGGTAATAATTGTATCGCCAGTTTTTGGCAGTGAATGTATTTTCAGGTTTTTTAAAGCACTGATAAAACCAATTACATTTACGTTTTCATTTTCTGTTCCGTCTTCCTCAAAAAAATACTTTTTGCCTACAATTGCAGAACAGGTTTGTGCTGTATTTTCGATTAATCCGGCTTCGACAAAAATGTTATTATCAACAAAAATGTTATCTTCTTTTATCAGAAATGTCGTTTCTACAAAACTTGAATTTATATCCAAAATTAAATCTACCATAAGCATTGGCGCTCGGTGCGGAAGATAGTTTTGTATGTCAACTCCAATTTTCATACGTATATTATTTTGCCAAAACGGTTTTCATTTGTCCGCGGGCAATTTCTTCATTATTTAAAGTAGTCACAATATCGACCAAAGTTATTCCGGCAAATTCTTGCAGAATCGTTACGGCTGATTGAATCGTATCGTCTACTTGCGGGCACTTTTTTATTTCAATATCTTTTATAGAACCAATATAACCTGTTGGTGCTGTTTCGTTTTTCAAAAAAAACTCATATCCGGTATGCAATGCTACAGATTGTGCCATATGCTCTATTATGCCTGCTTCCAGAAAAGAATTATTCTCAACAAAGATATTGTCGCTCTTAATTTTTAAACCTGAAATTAATGAGGTTTCGGTATAAGAATACATTTTATCTACCATTACAAAAGGGAACTTTTGCGGCAATAAATTTTCGACGGCTTCTTTATTTAATAGAGAAAATGTTTCCATTAGCAAACGGTTAAATAGGCGTAGGCAAAAGAGAATCTTCCGCTTTCCGGAACGGATAATAAAATGCGATCTCCTTTTTTTAATTTACCTGAATACATTAATTCTTCAAGTGCAATATAAATTGAGGCCGAACCTACGTTACCAACTCTTAAAAGGTTCATAAACCATTTTTCTTCGGCAATATCAACTCCTTTCTCTATTAGTCCTTTTCTTAATCCTTCTACAAAAAAGTTAGAAGAAACGTGTGGTAAAAAATAATCAACCTGATCTGCTGCAATATTATGCTTTGCCATTGCATCGCTCATACTTTCAACACCTTTTGGAAGGATAAATTCATCTAATATTTTTACATCTTGTTTTACCGCAAATACAGATTCGTTTAACCATTGCTCTGGTTTGTAATCGCTCCAGGCTTTAATTTCACCATTTTCTAGTTTGTCTCCACCAGCATACATACAAGTTTCTAATTCGAATGCATAAGAATACGCTTCCATCCATTCGATTTTTAATGAAATTTCTCCGCTTGGTTTATTTTCTAATAAAAATGCTCCGGCTCCATCAGACAACATCCAACGTAAAAAATCTTTTTTGAAGGCAATTATAGGTTGTTCTTCAAGGTTTTTTAAGTTAACAATTTCGTGATTGTATTTTGGAGAAGAAAGCCATGTTGAAACTTTTTCTGATCCTGTACAAATAGCATTTTTAGAGTTTCCTGATTTTATCGAAAGAAAACCATATTTCAGTGCATTCATTCCGGAACAGCAAATACCCATCGAAGAATTTAATTCTACAGATCTGTTTTTTAATAAACCATGAACCATTGCAGCATGCGACGGTGCCAAAACATCAGGCGATGAAGTTCCGCATGAAAGCACTTCAAGATCCTGATCTGTAAAATTTTCGTCAAATAGTTGTGCAACGGCATTTCGTGTTAACTCTGCATTACTATGTGTGCTTTTTCCGTTTTTATCTACAGCGTAATATCGGTTTGTAATTTTATTATTACGCAAAATAATACGTCTTGCCTTTGAGGCTGTGTCGTTTATAAGGCCTAAATAATCTTCCATTTCGTCATTTGAAACAGCTTCATTTGGCAAATATTTTGCGGCTTTGGTAATATATACGTCAAACATAATTAAATTTCGTGTGCTAAACTCCTTGATAATATTGAGTTTCTTTTTTTATGGTTTTGAACTTGAATGGATAGGTAATAAGATGCAATATATAGACTATTGGTGAGATTAG
>Ga0302173_10001907_pt1 | contig 10277 bp, 9 predicted proteins | sample I_Fen_N3_1_FD_198785 | JGI IMG/M metagenome (GOLD analysis project Ga0302173, IMG submission 198785) | Peat permafrost microbial communities from Stordalen Mire near Abisko, Sweden - I_Fen_N3_1 | ecosystem: Environmental > Terrestrial > Soil > Wetlands > Permafrost | place: Sweden: Abisko... | reverse complement strand
TGCTCCAAGTCCTGCTCCTAATTTAGCTAAACCTGCTCCAGCGGCAGCTTGTAATAAAATTGTCAGTAACATAATTTGTTGATTTAGGTCTCTAAATTTCCTTAAGGAGAATTAGAGACAGAGTTTTTAATAATTTATTTCTATACTTTTATATCTTAAGTCACCCTTACAGATTTCTTATTTAATCGCTTCCTTTGCATGGTGCGGTTCCACCCTTGCCAATCCAATAAATACAGCCGACAACAAGACAAAAACATACGCTTGTATATAAGCTACCAACACTTCTACTAAATTAATGAAAACGGTAAATAGTACTGAAACTACCGTCATACTTGTATTCATTGCCGGTCCTAAACTTACAGTGACAAATACCAGGCAGGTAAGGCCTAATATGATAGAGTGGCCGGCAAGCATATTGGCAAAGAGACGAATCATTAAGGCGAATGGTTTTGTAAATACACCTACCAGTTCAATGGCTGGCATCAAGGGTAGCGGCACTTTCAACCAAACCGGCACATCCGGCCAGAAGATCTCTTTCCAGTATTCTTTTGTCCCGAATATGTTGACAATTAAAAATGTGCAAATAGCAAGGGTAAAAGTAATGGCAATGTTGCCGGTCACATTGGCCCCTCCTGGGAAAATAGGAATAATCCCCATTAAGTTGTTGAGGAATATAAAAAAGAAAACTGTCAGTAAATAAGGGGAAAATTTTCTGTAGTCTTTACCAATACAGGGTTTAATCACATCGTCGTTTATGTTCATGATAAACATTTCCATGAATCCGACAAAACCTTTCTTTGACTCATAGGTGTCTTTCTTGTACGAACGAGCAACCATCAGTATGATAAAGATAAGCAACGAGCTATTAAACAATAACGATAATACCACTTTTGTGATTGATATATCGAATGGTTTTACTTCGTAGCCTGTAGCATCTTTTTCAACTATTTTTCCTTTATATTTTCCTTCGGCAGCAATAATTAATCCCTCATGTTCCGCTTCTTCATGGAAAGCTGAAGACATAAATACGTGCCATCCTGTAGTCTGGCTATATACAATTACCGGAAGCGGAATGGCAATATCGGTGTTTCCGATTTTAGTTATATGCCAGGAGTATGAGTCGGCCAGATGTTCCAGAATTAGTTCTTTCACATCCAGTTTTTCTTTCGGCTTTTCAACAGACACAGTTTCATTGGCCAGGACAACCGATCCCGACAATAAAACAAATATTGCCAATATGCTTAATATCTTACGAAAGCTATTCATTTATTTTTTTCTTTTTAATTATTTCTTCAGCCAGATAGAAGAAATAAGTTTCAATACCTAAATACAATAAATAAAATCCAATGAATACAACACTAAAATCACGTATTTGCACTTTTACAAAGATCAGATAAATACTGCCCAATAATAAGGAGGCCGCTACTTTGCATAGCTTGATAATCATATAAAGATTTACAAGCTTCCGTTGGTTTTCCTTATAATCGCGTGTAATGACAGCTATAAAAACAAGCCCCATGATATAAAAGAAGACCGGGATAACCGGGTACCAGGAAAAATATGTGTCAGGTAATGCTGTTTTTAGCATCGCCCAGATTCCCCAACCGCTTAATAACATCACAAGGGCGAGAATGATGTTTAGCTTTCTTTTTAGTTTATCCATCAAATCAGGGGTTTGACTAATTCAAGACAAACAGTTACAACATTTTTGCTCACTTCAGCAAAACCACCTTCAATGTTCAATTCAGTTTCTTTTTTATCAACCAGGTAACTTATCTTTCCTTCTTTTAGAGATGAAATAAGAGGAGCATGATTTTCCCACACCGTAAAAAGTCCAATTGAACCGGGCAAAGTTACCGAAGTTACTTCACCTGTAAAATAGATTTGTTCGGGTGTAATTATTTCTAATTTCATAATTTGTTAATCTTTTACGAAACCAATACGGTTTGGTTTATCCAACTCTTTTTTCATATTAGCCATTTCAGCTAAGGCAATATAAATATCATCCATTTCGCGACGCGTATCTTCGCTCAAATCATTCATTGAAGTAAGCGTTTCTTCTCCGGAGAGTTCTAATTGTTTTACTCGTTGTCGAAGTTCATCAATGCTTTGAAGAATCTCTTTGTTTTGAAGTATAAACTGTCTCATTTGCACAAAAGCACGTATTATTGAAATATTTACTTTTACAGCAGTTTCTGATTTTAACACTGAAGAAAGCATTGCAACACCTTGCTCTGTAAATGCAAAAGGAGAATACGCACTAAAATTATATTTGGGTGTGCCAAATTGGAATACCCCATTGGATAACAAATTATTAGCCTCATCATTTGTGAGTTCAAACATAAAATCAGAAGGGAATCTATCAATATTTCTTCTAACTGCCCGTTTAAGTAAACTGGTAGTTGTTTCATAAAGTTCTGCGAGTTCAAAATCTAACATTACGCGAACCCCTCTGATTTCGTAGATTTTATGTTGTATAACTTCTACATCAGTCATAATCCTTCTAATTTTTCCTTAGGAAATGATTATTTCTAATTATTTATTTTATCGATCCTGTTTTTGCTTTATTCTTCTAATTCAATCTACAAGTATGCCAATCAACCAATCAACTTAATCAACCAAATTACTTCTTCGATTGCTCAATCAACTTCTGGCCTTTAGCAATGGCATCATCAATGGTTCCTACGCTAAGGAATGCCATTTCAGGAAGATAATCCAACTCGCCATCAAGAATCATCTTGAATCCGCGAATCGTTTCTTCTATGGATACCATGACTCCTGCTTGTCCTGTAAACTGGGACGCACTATAGAATGGTTGTGAAAGGAAACGTTGTACTTTACGGGCACGAGTCACTGTTAAACGATCTTCTTCCGACAATTCTTCCATCCCAAGGATCGAAATAATGTCCTGTAATTCTTTGTTGCGTTGTAATATCTCTTTCACACGTTGAGCCGTATCGTAATGGTCTTCACCAACTACCAGCGGATCAAGTATACGGGATGTTGACTCGAGCGGATCTACAGCCGGGAAAATACCTAACTCTGAAATTTTACGGCTTAATACGGTTGTTGCATCCAAATGTGAGAATGTTGTTGCCGGTGCCGGATCTGTTAAGTCATCTGCGGGTACGTATACGGCTTGTACTGATGTGATAGAACCGTTTTTTGTTGACGTGATACGTTCCTGCATCCTGCCCATTTCTGTGGCAAGAGTCGGTTGATATCCCACCGCGGAAGGCATACGTCCAAGCAAAGCCGAAACTTCCGATCCTGCCTGTGTAAAACGGAATATATTATCTATAAAAAATAAAATATCACGACCTACATCAACGCCATCTCCATCACGGAATGATTCTGCAACCGTTAATCCGGATAAAGCAACTGAAGAACGTGCTCCGGGTGGTTCGTTCATTTGTCCGAACACAAGCGTCGCCTGTGATTTTTCTACTTCTGTATAATCGATTTTCGACAAATCCCAGTTGCCTTCTTCCATGCCTTTTTTGAACTCTTCGCCATAACGAATTACACCCGAGTCAATCATTTCACGTAACAAGTCATTTCCTTCACGGGTACGTTCACCCACTCCGGCAAATACTGAAAATCCATTATGACCTTTGGCGATATTATTGATAAGCTCCATGATCAAAACGGTCTTGCCTACTCCGGCTCCACCAAAAAGACCAATTTTACCTCCTTTTGAATATGGCTCCAGCAAATCAATTACTTTTATCCCTGTGGTAAGAATTTCCTTACTGGTAGTTAACTCCTCAAATTTAGGGGGTTCACGGTGAATGGGATAGGCACCTTTTTTGTCCAGCAATTTCATGCCGTCAATGGAGTCGCCGATTACATTCATCAAACGTCCTTTTACCTGTTCGCCTACCGGCATCGAAATAGACCTGCCTAAAGCTACCGCTTTCAGCCCTCGACGTAGTCCGTCAGTTGAGTCCATAGCCACAGTGCGAACTGTGTTTTCGCCAATATGTTGTTGAACTTCAACAATCAGTTCTTTCCCATTTCCACGATCGATGCTCAAGGCATCGTAAATGGCAGGTAATTTCACTTCTTCTTTTCCTTTTAAATCAAAGAAAACATCGACCACCGGCCCAATAATCTGTGAAATATGTCCAAATAACTCTGACATAAATTTATAGCGTTTTGAAATTGATTATACCTGTTTTTAAAAAATTAGTCGCAAATTTACATAATAAATTTACATTTCACAAAAAAACAATCTTATTTATTAGTAATATTGAATTTTAAAAGGAAATTTATGAATGCTAAAAATATTAACTAATCAAGTTTGAGCACTTCCAGGAAAGCTTTCTGTGGCACTTCCACATTGCCGATTTGCTTCATACGTTTCTTTCCTTTTTTCTGTTTTTCCAATAATTTACGTTTACGGCTGATATCACCGCCATAACATTTGGCAGTTACATCCTTACGTACCGCTTTAATGGTTTCACGGGCTATGATTTTGGCCCCGATAGCTGCCTGTACGGCAATGTCAAATTGCTGGCGTGGTATCAGCTCTTTTAGCTTTTCGCACATGCGTTTTCCAAGTGGAATAGCATTGTCGACATGGATCAGGCATGATAGTGCATCCACAGGTTCACTGTTTAACAGAATGTCAAGACGGATTAATTTTGAAGGACGAAATCCGTTCAGGTGATAGTCAAATGAAGCATACCCTTTCGAAATGCTTTTTAGCCTGTCGTAGAAGTCAAATACAATCTCGCCCAAAGGCAAGTCATAGATCAACTCCATACGGTTTCCTGAAATATAGTTTTGTTTTACCAGCTCACCACGTTTGCCAAGGCATAGTGTCATGATCTGGCCGATATAGTCGGTGCGGGTGATGATAGAAGCACGGATAAAGGGCTCTTCTATCCGGTCAATCGACATAATGTCAGGTAGTCCGGATGGGTTGTGTACCTCTATTAATTCACCTTTATTTGTATACACTTTATAAGAAACGTTGGGCACAGTAGTGATGACATTCATGTCAAATTCGCGTTCCAGGCGTTCCTGTATGATCTCCATGTGCAACATTCCCAGGAATCCGCAACGGAAGCCAAAGCCTAATGCTACTGACGACTCTGCCTCGAAAGTCAGGGAAGCGTCGTTTAGTTGCAGTTTTTCGATGGACGAACGTAAATCTTCAAAATCTTCGGTTTCAATGGGATAAAGCCCGGCAAATACCATAGGCTTTACTTCCTGGAAACCTTCGATGATTTTAGGACAAGGTCGTTTTACATGGGTAATTGTATCACCCACTTTTACTTCTTTTGAAGTTTTTACTCCCGAAATGATATATCCCACATTGCCTGCACTCAGTGTCTGGCGGGGTGACATTTCAAGTTTCAGTACACCGATCTCATCGGCAGTATATTCTTTTTCTGTATTTACAAATTTGACTAAATCGCCTTTGTTGATGGTGCCGTTTACTATTTTGAAATAAGCAATGATACCACGGAATGAATTGAATACAGAATCAAAGATCAGGCATTGCAACGGTGCTTCAGGATCACCTTTTGGAGCCGGAATACGTTCGATAACAGCCTGTAGGATTTCTTCCACACCCATACCCGTTTTTCCACTGGCACGGATTATTTCCTCCCGCTTGCAACCAATCAATTCCACAATCTGATCCTCTACTTCTTCGGGCATGGCATTATCCATGTCCATTTTATTCATAATGGGGATAATCTCCAGGTCATGCTCAATGGCCATATACAGATTCGAAATGGTTTGTGCCTGGATGCCTTGTGTGGCGTCAACAATCAAAAGTGCTCCTTCACAGGCAGCTATGGAACGTGATACTTCGTACGAAAAGTCGACATGTCCCGGAGTATCTATTAAATTTAAAACGTATTGTTCACCCCCGAATTGGAAATTCATTTGGATAGCATGGCTCTTTATGGTGATGCCACGCTCACGCTCCAGGTCCATGTTGTCAAGAACCTGTGCCTGTAAGTCTTTCCCGGAAACCGTATTGGTAAATTCTAACAACCGGTCGGCCAGGGTACTTTTTCCGTGATCGATGTGAGCGATAATGCAGAAATTGCGGATTTTATTCATTCGTAATTTTCTTCAATTTTAATTTGTTTTGCAAAAATACAAAAAAATCATGAATAATGAATTGTCAGTAGTATGCTATAAAATGGGAATTAAGTATTGTTTATTGTTTTTCAATACATTGTGTCTATTGATGTAGAAAGTTGAATTTTGTGATTTAGATGATGTACTTTTGCAGTGGACCATTTAGGTTAATAGGAATGTGCACTTCTTGCGAATAAAAATCATTGATTGCGATATTCACCAATTCAATATTTCAGGACAACATGTTTATATTCTTTTTTTTTCTTTATTGAATTTACCCGTTGTATAACATAGAGTTTTAAGTCTCAATGGCTAATGATTTCTTGCAAAAAGGTAACTAAGTTGCATGGATCAATATAATGTCTTGTTTTATTTCTTCATTTAATATTACCTCTCCCCCTGCCCTCTCCCAAGGAGAGGGTGAAAGAGCCGAGGGTTTATGAAGTTTTATTTAGAATAATAGGGCATTATATATTTCCTAATACTTAAGTTGCATGGATCACAAAGAAATGCATGCCATAAACAACCTGGTTTTAAAAACTACTACGATCATAGATCCATTTTAAATAAAAATGAAAATCCTCTTTGAAAATTTCCTGCTTTTTGCTTTTATGATCTGCCTATCTTCCTGCGATGATATGCACGATGTACCCACACCGGTGAATCTGCCAGCAACTCCCGGTGAATCAGGATACATGTATGTCCTTTCCGAAGGGCTGTTCAATATGAATAACAGCATGTTGAGTTTGATTAATTTTGATAACGGAACCCTTAAATCCGACTACTTCTTATCTCAGAACAACCGTGGGTTGGGTGATACAGGTAATGATATGAAACGTTATGGCAGCAAATTATGGATTGTTGTCAATGTTTCGTCGCAGGTAGAAGTGCTGGATGTGAAGACGGGACTATCAATAAAACGCATTCCGTTCTTTAATGAGGCTAATGTGGCACGGCAACCACGTTACATCACTTTCTATGGCAACAAGGGGTATGTCTGCTCGTTCGATGGAACGGTTGCCCGCATAGATACCACGTCGTTGGCTGTTGAAGCAGTTACTACTGTTGGCAGGAATCCTGATGGCATAACTGCCGTTAACGGGAAGTTGTATGTATCCAATTCCGGTGGGCTGGATCTTCCCAACTACGACAATACGGTATCGGTTGTTGATCTGGCTTCATTTAAGGAGTTAAAAAAGATTACGGTAGGTATGAACCCATTCAGGATAGAATCCGATAGCCAGGGCGATGTATATGTGGTTTCGCGGGGAAATAACAGCACCATCAAGAGTACCTGGTGCCGCATTAGCAGCAAAACAGATGAAGTTGTACAAACGTTCGATAACCTGCCTGTAGTAAACTTTACCATTCATAACGATACGGCCTATATGTATAATTACGACTTTGTAAAAAGTACCTATTGGGTCAGAACGTTTGATTGTAAGACCGAACAGCTTATTTCCGATAATTTTATTACCGATTCCACTACACTCGAACGCCCTTTCAGCATCACCGTCAACCCTGCCAATGGAAATGTATACCTCACCGATGCCCGCAACTATACCGTCAAGGGTGATTTGTTGTGTTTTAACAGGAAAGGAAAGTTGCTTTATAAAATTGCAAGCATCGGGCTTAATCCGAATTCGGTAGTAGTAATAAGAACCCCCAACCCCTAAAGGGGGGTAAGTATCCTCTTGCAGTATGTTTTTCTCGCTAATTGTCAAAGCTAAAATGTCTCCAATACTAATCCAGTTTCCCTTAAAAGTCTAGGTTTCTTTCTTTTTTTATTCCCCTTTAGGGGCTAGGGGTTTTTTAGGGGCTTGGTTTCTTTCTTCCTCCCCTTTAGGGGCCGGGGGTTCTTTGGGGGTTCTTTTCTTAACCTCCTCTTCAATTTCTTTCAACGTATTTTCAATGTTGAACAATACCTGTTCATTTGTGAGCCGAATTACTTTAAGACCTAAATCTTCTAATTCATGTTCCCTTTCTTTATCATACTTATATTGTTCTGGTATATCATGATATCCTCCATCAACCTCTATGATGAGTTTTGCTTTGTGTCAGTAAAAATCAGCTATAAAATAAAGAATGGGGTGTTGTCGTTTGAAACGTACCTTTAAATAATTTAGATTTGCTAATTGGCTCCAAAGAAATACTTCGGCTTCAGTCTGATTATCCCTTAGTTTTCTGGCAAGTTCGAAGAGTATGGGCAAAGCACCATAAAACATGTTACCCCTAAAAGAAGAACCCCCAACCCCTAAAGGGGGGTAAGTATTCTCTTGCAATATGTTTTTCTCATTAATTGCCATATTTAAAAAAGAACCCCTAACCCCTAAAGGGGGATTATGTTAGTACTGTTTTTATTTTAATGTAATTTTTTTCTTTGCTCTTATATTAATTCCCTTTTTTTTCTTCCTCCCCTTTAGGGGTCGGGGGTTCTTCTTTCTTACACCCCCAGTTGTCGGTACGTCTCTTTTAGCCCTTCTTCATCATCCGTAATGACAAGTACCGAATCACCTACTTCCAGCTGGGTATTCCCCCGTGGAATAAAATATCGTTGGTTGCGTTTCACCATTACAACCAGTGTCCGGTCGGGGAGGGATATATCCATGATTCTTTTTCCGTTGGTAAGCATTTCCTGTTTTACGGTGATCTCACTCATGGCTGATTTTATCTCGTCCGAGAATTCCACATCAAACTCTTTCAGCTTTTTCGTTCTTACCTTTGGCAGCGCCAGCTTTAGCAGGTGTGCCATGCCCGAAACCGTTGTGCCCTGGATCATAAGCGATAGTATGGTGATGAAGAATACGATATTGAACATGGTCTTTGCATGAGGCAGCGCACTTATCCATGGATAGGTAGCAAAGATAATGGGGACGGCACCCCGCAATCCTACCCAGGAAGTAAAGAACCTTGCCCTAAGGCTTATTCCCCTGAAAGGAGCCAGGGATAGCAATACAGCCAGAGGCCTGGATACTATGATCATAAACAGCCCCACTAAAATACCTACTCCTGCTATGGGCAACAGCTCTTTTGGATTTACCAGCAAGCCTAAGGTCAGGAACATAATGATCTGGAAGAGCCACGATAACCCGTTGAAGAACTTCATCGAGCTGCGTTTATGTACAAAGCGGTGGTTTCCCAACACGAGCCCCCCTGCATACACCGCCAGGTACCCGTTTCCGCCAATAAAACTGGTAAAGCCGAATAAGAAGAACATCACAGCCAGCAACATAACCGAATACAGGGCATCATTGTCCAGGTTGATTTTATTGATAAAGCGTACAGCCAGTTTTCCCAACAGGTATCCGGCCAGCGACCCCAGGATAAGTTGTTTCAGAAACTCAAATACAACCAGCCAGCCGCTGATATCAGGCGTCTTCAGCATTTGAATCAACAATATGGTCAATAAGAAAGCCATTGGGTCGTTGCTGCCGCTTTCAAGCTCAAGCAGCGGACGAATATTCTCCTTTAACGACAACCCACGTGAACGCAGTATAGAGAATACGGATGCTGAATCGGTGGAAGACAGTATGCTGGCCAGTAGCAATGATTGCAGAAACGTAAATGCAACGGTCTGCAGTACATTATTTGTCAGCCAGTAGATAAACAATGCTGTTAGAAAAGCCGTTAACAGCACACCCAGTGTAGCCAGAGCAATGCCGGGCATCACAATTGGCTTTATCTCAGAAAACTGCGTATCCATACCCCCGGAGAAAAGAATAATGCTCAACGCCACTACCCCGATATATTGAGTGATTCGCGGTGAACTGAACTGAAGCCCTAACCCGTCACTTCCTGCAATGATACCGATCATCAGGAAGAGCAACAAGGTGGGCACGCCATACCTCGAACCTGTTTTCCCGATCAGCAGGCTAAAGAATAACAGGATAGATGCAATCAGCAGAAAGAGTTCGATGGATAGATTCATTCGCGTGTGTCGGTTAATGCAATCTGTGACATTTTTTTTTGTAATTGTACAAAAATAGCTATTTCGAACAGATAGACCAAGTTAAAGAACCGAAAAAGCTTAATCTGTCCCACACTTCAGGTTTTTTTCTGTTTTTTTCTTTCAGGGGTTTTGTAGAATCAAAAAAAGCCGTATATTTGCACCCGCTAAGCGAAAATGGTACCATAGCTCAGTTGGTAGAGCAAAGGACTGAAAATCCTTGTGTCCC